>WBZN01000021.1_pt1 | contig 271709 bp, 289 predicted proteins | sample 5204281 | NCBI WGS metagenome assembly WBZN01 (sample SAMN12344347, study PRJNA552823) | activated sludge metagenome | biome: Activated sludge suspended growth; feature: Nitrification reactor; material: Wastewater; isolation source: activated sludge from nitrification reactor of wastewater...
TGGTGACAACGTCTCCATCACGGTGGCGCTGATTGCCCCGATTGCGATGGAAGACGGTCTGCGCTTCGCTATCCGTGAAGGCGGTCGTACCGTCGGCGCGGGCGTCGTCGCAAAGATTATCGAGTAATTTTTGTAGTTAAACCTAAAACGGCAGGTCGCCTGTTAGAAATAGCTGCCTGCCGTTTCGCTCTTTGGAAAAATTATGCAAAACCAGAAAATCCGCATCCGCCTGAAAGCCTTTGACTATCGCCTGATCGATCAGTCCGCTCAGGAAATTGTCGAAACCGCCAAGCGTACTGGTGCCGTGGTCAAGGGCCCAGTCCCGCTTCCGACACGTATTGAGCGTTTTGACATTTTGCGCTCGCCGCACGTGAACAAGACTTCGCGCGACCAATTTGAAATACGCACCCACTTGCGTCTGATGGACATCATTGACCCGACAGACAAAACCGTTGATGCGCTGATGAAGCTGGATTTGCCTGCTGGCGTGGATGTGGAAATCAAGCTGTAATTAGTTGTTGTAAATGAAATGGGGGTTGGGTATAATCCCGCCCTTTCGCAAACAGGCCGGTCAATCGAAACCGGCCCTTGGATTTTAATAAGGATACGACCATGAGCTTAGGGCTTGTAGGTCGCAAGGTGGGTATGACCCGCATTTTTACTGATGACGGCAGCAGCGTCCCGGTAACTGTGCTGGAAATGTCGCCCAACCGTGTGACCCAGATCAAAACTCAAGACAGCGATGGCTACTCAGCCATTCAGGTCACATTTGGTGAGCGCCGCGCAAGCCGCGTTACCAAGGCGCAAGCCGGGCACTTTGCCAAGGCGGGTGTGACTGCTGGTCGCGGCATCAGCGAATTCCCGGTGGCATCTGACGCGCTCGCTGGTTACAGTGCTGGCGGCGCAATCACTGTCGAAATTTTCCAGGCGGGGCAGTTGGTGGATGTAACCGGAACCTCCCAAGGTAAGGGTTATGCCGGCACCATCAAGCGCTATCACTTCGGCTCCGGCCGTGCGTCGCACGGTAACTCCCGTTCTCACAATGTGCCAGGCTCTATCGGTATGGCGCAAGATCCCGGCCGCGTTTTTCCGGGCAAGCGCATGACCGGACATCTGGGTGACGTCAAGCGTACTGTGCAGAACCTTGAAATCGTTCGCGTCGATCTGGAGCGCAATTTGTTGCTGGTCAAGGGTGCCGTTCCCGGCTCCAAGGGCGGTAATGTTGTGGTACGTCCGAGCGTAAAGGCGGGTGCGTGATGGAACTTAAACTGATTGACAAGAACGGCAAAGCTTCCAAGAGTGGTGTTGAGGTTTCGGATGTGACATTCGGCCGCGAGTTTAATGAAGCGCTGGTGCACCAGGTCGTTGTGGCCTATATGGCTAATGCCCGTACCGGCACTCGCAAGCAGAAGGATCGCGAAGAGGTGCATCACAGCACTAAGAAGCCCTTTAATCAGAAGGGAACTGGTCGCGCACGTGCAGGTATGACTTCCAGTCCGTTGTGGCGTGGAGGTGGTCGCACATTCCCGAATACTCCTGACGAGAATTTCAGCCATAAACTGAACAAGAAGATGTATCGCGCAGGGATGCAGTCCATTCTTTCGGAACTGGTGCGGCAGGATCGCCTGACTGTGGTTGAGGAGTTTGCTATCGAGGCGCCCAAGACCAAGTTGCTGGCTGACAAGATTAAGGGCATGGGATTTGCTCAGGGCGCGCTGGTGTTGACCGACAATCTGGACGAAAACCTGTATTTGTCTTCACGCAATCTTCCGCATGTCCTCGTGGTCGAAGCGCAGCATGCTGACCCAGTCAGTCTGGTTCGTTTCCCGCGGGTGATTGCCACCAGGAACGCCGTCAAGAAGCTTGAGGAGATGCTGGCATGAGCGCTACCGTAAATCAAGATCGTTTGTATCAGGTGATTCTTGCTCCGCAAGTCACGGAAAAGGCAACGCGTATTGCAGACAAGCACCAGCAGATTGCCTTTCAGGTGCGTACCGATGCGACCAAGCCGGAAATCAAGGCAGCTGTTGAGCTGTTGTTCAAGGTGCAGGTGGATGCGGTAAGCGTGATCAATGTTGGCGGTAAGGTCAAGCGAGCAGGACGTGCGCTGGGCCGTCGCCAGGACTGGAAAAAGGCTTATGTCAGCCTGAAGCCGGGCCAGGAAATCAACTTCGCGGCTGGCGAATAAGGAGAAAGAAATGGCACTGATTAAAGTCAAGCCGACTTCCCCGGGTCGTCGCGCAGTAGTCAAGGTGGTGACGCCTGATTTGCACAAGGGCAAGCCCTTCGCGCCTCTTCTGGAGAAGCAAAGCAAAAAAGCCGGCCGTAACAACAATGGCCGCATTACCACGCGCCACCAGGGTGGTGGCCACAAACAGCATTATCGTCTGGTCGATTTCCGTCGCAACAAGGATGGCATTGTGGCCAAGGTCGAACGCTTGGAATATGACCCAAATCGGAGTGCGCACTTGGCGCTGCTTTGCTACGCCGATGGTGAGCGTCGCTACATCATCGCTCCTCGCGGAGTGTCAGTTGGGGCGCAGCTGGTTTCCGGTTCAGATTCCCCGATCAAGGTGGGTAATGCGTTGCCGTTGCGTAACATTCCCGTTGGCAGCACTGTGCATTGCGTCGAGATCATGCCGGGCAAGGGTGCGCAGTTGGCCCGTTCCGCCGGCACTTCGATTCAGGTTCTGGCGCGTGAGGGCAGCTACGCGCAATTACGTTTGCGCTCCGGCGAAGTGCGCAAGGTGCATGTCGACTGCAAGGCGACCATTGGTGAGGTCGGAAACGAGGAACATTCACTTCGCTCAATCGGCAAGGCCGGCGCAATGCGCTGGCGCGGTGTACGTCCGACCGTTCGCGGTGTGGTAATGAATCCTGTGGATCACCCGCACGGTGGTGGTGAAGGCAGAACAGCAGCTGGTATGAATCCGGTCAGCCCGTGGGGGACACCGACCAAGGGCTATCGTACCCGCAACAACAAGCGGACGGACAATATGCGCGTCAGCCGCCGTCCTTCTGGTAAGAGGTAACAGATATGGCACGTTCAGTTAAAAAAGGTCCATTCGTGGACGCACATCTGGCCAAGAAGGTCGAGGCAGCAGCAGCAGCTCGCGACCGTCGTCCGATCAAGACCTGGTCGCGTCGCTCTACGGTTCTGCCGGATTTTATTGGTTTGACTATAGCGGTGCACAACGGCAGGCAGCACGTGCCTGTGCTGATTTCTGAAAACATGGTTGGCCACAAGCTGGGCGAGTTTGCCCTGACCCGGACGTTCAAGGGTCATGCGGCTGACAAGAAGGCCAAGAAGTAGGAGCATGACGATGAATGTATCCGCAGTGCTGAAGGGCGTGCGCCTTTCCCCGCAAAAAGCCCGCTTGGTAGCGGACCTTGTGCGGGGCAAGAAGGTGGAACAGGCTCTGAATATTTTGTCTTTCTGTCCCAAGAAAGGCGCCGACATTATCAAAAAGGTGGTCGAATCAGCGATCGCCAATGCCGAGCACAATGAAGGTGCCGATATTGATGAGCTTCGCGTGTCCACAATTTATGTAGACAAGGGTGTGGTTCTGAAAAGAATTCGGGCGCGTGCCAAAGGTCGTGCCGGCCGCATCACCAAACCGACTTGCCACATTACTGTGACGGTGGGGAACTAAAGGAAAAGCTATGGGACAGAAAATCCATCCAATCGGCTTCCGTTTGAGCGTACAGAAAAACTGGACCTCGCGCTGGTATGCCAATAGCAAGAACTTCCCCGAGATGTTGCAGGGTGACATCAAAGTGCGAGAGTTCCTGAAAAAGAAGCTGGCTCATGCTGCCGTGAGCAAGATCGTGATCGAGCGTCCTGCAAAGAATGCCAAGATCACCGTTTATAGCGCACGGCCCGGCATTGTGATCGGCAAGAAGGGCGAGGACATCGAATCCTTGCGTGCGTCGCTGCAAAAGCTGATGGGTGTACCGGTGCACCTCAATATCGAGGAAATCCGCAAGCCGGAAATAGATGCCACGCTGATCGCAGAAAACATTGCTCAACAGCTTGAAAAGCGTGTGATGTTCCGACGTGCGATGAAGCGTGCGATGCAAAATGCCATGCGACTGGGTGCTCAGGGCATCAAGATTATGAGCGCAGGACGTCTGAACGGGATCGAAATTGCGCGAACCGAGTGGTATCGCGAGGGCCGGGTGCCTTTGCATACGCTTCGAGCAGACATCGATTATGGTGTGGCCGAAGCCAAGACGACCTACGGGGTCATTGGCTTAAAGGTGTGGGTATTCAAGGGTGAGGTGCTGGGCAAGGGCGAGCAAGCTGCTGCTCCGGCAGCAGAGCCTGAGAGGAAGACAAGAAAGCCGGGAGTAAAAAATGCTGCAACCAGCTAGACAAAAATTCCGCAAGCAGCAGAAGGGCCGTAACAAAGGCGTAGCGACGACCGGCAACAAGGTCAGCTTCGGTGAGTTTGGTCTTAAGGCTGTCGGTCGTGGCCGGATTACGGCGCGTCAAATTGAAGCTGCCCGTCGTGTGATGACACGTCATATTAAGCGCGGTGGCCGTGTATGGATTCGTATATTCCCGGACAAGCCGATTTCGAGCAAGCCGGCAGAAGTGCGTATGGGTAATGGTAAGGGCAGTCCCGAATACTTCGTGGCTGAAATCCAGCCAGGCAAGATGCTGTACGAAATGGATGGTGTCAGTGAAGATTTGGCGCGTGAAGCTTTTCGGCTTGCGGCTGCCAAGTTGCCGATTCCTACCGTGTTCGCCACGCGTCATTTGGGGAGCTAAGTATGAAAGCAGCTGAATTGAGAGCTAAATCCGTGGAAGACCTGAAAGGCGAACTGACAGAGCTGTTGCGTGCACAATTTTCTTTGCGTATGCAATTGGCAACTCAACAGTTGTCCAAGGTTGACCAAATTGGCAAAGTACGTCGCGACATTGCCCGCGTTCGTACAGTTCTGGCCGAGAAGGCCGGGCAAGCGTAATGGGAGTCACTATGACCGAATCCAAGCAAACTGAAAAAGTCGTACGTAGCCTGACAGGCCGCGTCGTGAGCGACAAGATGGACAAGACGGTAACCGTTTTGGTTGAGCGTAGCGTCAAGCACCCATTGTATGGCAAGGTGGTTCGCCGTTCGAACAAGTTTCATGCGCACGATGAAGCCAATGAATGTCGCGAAGGTGATCTGGTTGTGATTGAGGAGGGGCGTCCGCTTTCGCGCACCAAGACATGGCGCGTATCCCGTGTTGTAGAAAAGGCACGCGCTGTTTGATTTTTCTTGACCGGGCATTCTGGTCAGGTTAAAATCTTTTGTTTTTAGGTGCCCAGTATAGCTGGCACCCCAATACTGACCGCTTCGACTGCAAGCGCAACCCGCTGGCGGTCGGACTTAACGGATTAAGTTGGAGAAAATCCATGATTCAAATGCAATCCCGCCTGGAGGTTGCTGATAATTCTGGTGCGCGTGAAGTGATGTGCATCAAGGTTATCGGTGGTTCCAAACGCCGCTATGCCGGCATTGGCGACATTATCAAGGTGAGTATCAAAGATGCCGCTCCTCGTAGCCGTGTGAAGAAGGGCGACGTTTACAGCGCCGTCGTGGTTCGCACTGCCAAAGGTGTTCGGCGTCCTGACGGCTCTCTGGTCAAATTCGACGGTAATGCAGCCGTGCTGCTTAACAACAAGATGGAGCCTATTGGCACCCGCATCTTCGGACCTGTTACGCGTGAGTTGCGTGGCGAAAGGTTTATGAAGATCGTGTCTCTGGCGCCTGAAGTGCTGTAAGGGAGTTGCGATGAACAAAATTCGCAAGGGCGATCAAGTGATCGTCAATACCGGCAAGGATAAGGGCAAGCGCGGAACGGTTCTGCGCGTTCTGGACACTGGCCGTGTGGTGGTTGAAGGTGTCAACCGCGTCAAGCGCCATACCCGCCCTAACCCGATGAGTGGGGTGGCTGGTGGCATTATCGAAAAAGAAATGTCGATTCACGTTTCCAATGTGGCGTTGTTCAATTCGTCCACGCAGAAGGCGGATCGCGTTGGCTTCAAAACGCTGGAAGACGGACGCAAGGTTCGTGTATTCAAGTCCAGCGGTGAAGTCGTTGATGCGTAAGGATTGATCATGGCTCGACTTAAACAGTTTTATAACGATACCGTCGTCAAGCAGCTGACTGAACAGTTTGGCTACAAGTCGGCGATGGAAGTGCCGCGAATTTCCAAAATCACTCTGAATATGGGTGTGGGCGAAGCCGTGGCCGACAAAAAGGTCATGGATAATGCCGTGGGCGACATGCAAAAGATCGCAGGTCAGAAGCCCGTGGTAACGCTTTCTAAGAAGTCGATTGCGGCATTCAAGATTCGTGACAATTATCCTGTCGGTTGCAAGGTGACGTTGCGTCGCGGAAACATGTATGAATTTCTGGATCGCCTGATTACGATTGCAATTCCGCGTATTCGTGACTTCCGCGGCATTTCTGGCAAGTCATTTGATGGGCGTGGCAATTACAACATGGGTGTCAAAGAGCAGATCATTTTTCCGGAAATCGATTACGACAAGGTCGATGCACTGCGTGGAATGAATATCACGATTACAACTACTGCGAAAACTGACGACGAAGCACGTGCCTTGCTCGCTGCCTTCAGTTTTCCGTTCAGGAGCTAATGTCATGGCCAAGTTATGCATGATCGAGCGCGAGCAAAAGCGTCGCGATACAGTCAAAAAGTATGCGTCCAAGCGCGCCGAATTGCTGGCGGCTGCAAATGACGTGAAGGCGAGTGCGGAAGAACGTTTTGCTGCACGTGCCAAACTTCAGTCCTTGCCACGCAATGCCAGTCCGGTGCGTCAGCGTAATCGTTGCGCTTTGACGGGTCGTCCACGTGGCGTGTTCAGCAAGTTTGGCATTGCGCGTAACAAATTGCGTGACCTGATGATGCGCGGCGAAGTGCCGGGTGTGGTCAAGGCCAGCTGGTAACGGGAGAATAACGATGAGTATGCATGATCCTATTGCCGATATGCTGACCCGCATTCGTAATGCGCAAATGGTCAATAAGCCAAGCGTGTCGATGCCATCTTCCAAGCTTAAAGCGGCTATTGCCGGTGTGCTTAAGGATGAGGGCTATATCGAAGACTTTGCTGTGCAGCAAAATGACGGAAAGCCACAGTTGCAGATTGGTCTGAAATACTATGCAGGCCGTCCAGTAATTGAAACGATTGATCGCGTAAGCCGTCCTGGGCTGCGTATCTATCGAGCTTCGGAATCGATTCCGAAAGTAATGAATGGTCTGGGCGTGGCGATTGTTTCCACGTCCCAGGGTGTGATGACTGATCGCAAGGCGCGCGCTGCTGGTATTGGTGGCGAAGTCCTGTGCGTCGTGGCTTGATGAGGTGAAACATGTCACGCGTCGCTAAAAATCCAGTTGTGCTCCCTGCCAAGGTTGAAGTGGCAATTTCTGCTGACAGCATTGCCGTCAGTGGGCCACTCGGCAAGCTTTCCCATCAGTTGTGCGGTGCTGTAAAGGTCGCCAGGGAAGGCGATGCAATTACATTCGTGGCTGCCAATGACAGCCAGCATTCGCGCGCCATGTCCGGTACCGTGCGTGCTGTTGTCGCTAATATGGTGCGCGGTGTATCCGAAGGCTTTACACGTAAATTGACATTGGTTGGGGTGGGTTACAAGGCTCAGGCTCAAGGTGCCGTCCTGAATCTCGATCTTGGCTATTCACATCCGGTCAATCACAAAATGCCGGCTGGTGTCACGGTGGAGACGCCGACCCAGACCGAGATCATTATCAAGGGTGCTGACAAGCAGGCAGTTGGTCAGGTAGCCGCCCAAGTGCGTTCGTATCGCAAGCCGGAGCCCTACAAGGGTAAAGGTGTGCGATATGCCGACGAGGTAGTGATCATCAAGGAAACCAAGAAGAAGTAAGGGTTAAGCCATGAATAATGTAGATCCACGTCAGCGCCGCGCACGTAAAACGCGCGCAAAAATTGCCGAACTAAAGGCCACTCGCCTGTGTGTTCACCGCACCAACACTCATATCTATGCGCAAATCATTGCTGAAACGGGTGACAAGGTGCTGGCGAGTGCCTCCACTCTGGAAAAAGAGGTGCGCAAGGAAGTGAAGAATGGCGGCAACATTGCTGCAGCAGTCATCATCGGTAAGCGTATTGCCGAGAAGGCTAAGGCTGCAGGAATCACAGCCGTTGCGTTTGATCGTTCCGGTTTCAGATATCACGGTCGCGTCAAGGCGCTGGCTGATGCGGCCCGCGAGAGCGGTCTGACCTTCTAATAGACGAGGTTGATGATGGCAAGACAACAAGAGGTAGATCAGCAGCAGACCGACGGTATGCGCGAAAAAATGATTACGGTGAACCGTGTGACCAAGGTGGTCAAGGGTGGCCGTATTATGAGTTTTGCGGCGTTAAGCGTTGTTGGTGATGGTGACGGTGCTGTGGGCATGGGCAAGGGCAAGGCGCGTGAGGTTCCGGCTGCCGTGCAGAAGGCCATGGATGAGGCTCGCCGCGGAATGATCAAGGTGAGTTTGACCAACGGTACGCTCCATCATGCCGTTATTGGTGAGTTCGGTGCCGCCAAGGTGGTGATTCAGCCTGCCTCGGAGGGTACTGGAATTATTGCTGGCGGCGCAATGCGTGCCATTTTTGAGGTGATGGGTGTCACTAATGTGCTGGCCAAGTGCATTGGTTCAACCAATCCATATAACGTGGTCCGTGCAACTCTAAACGGTTTGCAATCCATGAATACACCGGCCGAGATTGCTGCCAAACGTGGCAAGTCTGTTGAAGAAATCAGGGGCTAAACATGGCGAAAGCTAAAAAGACCAGCGCAACCGTTAAGGTAACGCAAATCAAAAGCGTAATCGGTCGCATTGAATCTCACCGTGCATGTGTGCGCGGCCTGGGACTGCGTCGCATGCATCAGACGGTTGAAGTTCAGGACACACCAGAAGTGCGTGGCATGATCAACAAGGTGAACTATTTGCTGAAGGTGGAGGGCTAAATGAAGCTGAATACGATTAAGCCTGCCGACGGCAGCAAGCACGCTAAGCGTCGCGTCGGTCGTGGAATCGGTTCCGGTCTGGGCAAAACAGCCGGGCGTGGACACAAAGGACAAAAATCTCGTGCGGGCGGTTTCCACAAGGTTGGTTTCGAAGGCGGGCAAATGCCGTTGCAACGTCGCCTTCCAAAGCGTGGTTTTGTTTCTTTGACACGCAATGATACTGCAGAAGTTCGTTCTGGAGACCTGGCACAGTTCCAGGGGGAGACCATTGATCTTCTGGCATTGAAGCAGGCTAAGCTGATTCCGGCTTCTGCCTTGACTGCCAAGGTTATCCTGGCGGGTGAAGTGAGTGGCAAGCCTACCATTCAGGGTTTGTTACTGACCAAGGGTGCGCGTGCCGCGATTGAAGCTGCCGGCGGCAAGATCGTTGAGTAAGTAATTGGCAAACGACAGTTTTCTCGGCGCAGTTGGAAAGATGCAGGAGCTCAAGAGCCGCCTGTTGTTTGTCCTTGGAGCATTGATTGTTTATCGGCTTGGAGCGCATATTCCTGTTCCCGGAATAGATCCGGAGGTTCTGGCCAAGATGTTTGAGCAGCAGACCGGAGGCATTCTCGGCATGCTGAATATGTTTTCCGGGGGTGCTCTGTCGCGCTTCACTGTCTTTGCGCTGGGGATCATGCCGTATATTTCGGCATCTATCATCATGCAACTTATGACGGTGGTGTCGCCGCAGATGGAGGCTTTGAAAAAAGAGGGTGAGGCGGGCCGACGTAAAATCACGCAATATACCCGCTACGGAACAGTAGTGCTGGCTACATTTCAGGCGCTGGGGATTGCGATTGCACTTGAGGGCCAGCATGGGCTGGTACTGGAGCCGGGATTGATGTTTCGCCTGATCACTGTGATTACGCTGGTGACGGGTACGATGTTTCTGATGTGGCTCGGCGAGCAGATTACCGAGCGAGGCATTGGCAATGGCATCTCCATCATTATATTTTCGGGGATTGTTGCAGGCCTGCCGCGAGCCATTGGGGGAACGCTGGAACTGACACGCACGGGAGCGTTCTCGATTCCGCTTGTGCTGTTCCTGTTTGCGGCTACGATTTTAGTAACGGCATTTGTTGTATTTGTGGAACGTGGGCAACGCAAGATCACGGTGAATTATGCCAAGCGGCAGGTAGGCCGAAAGGTGTTTGGCGGTCAGGCATCACATTTGCCTCTAAAGCTGAATATGTCTGGCGTGATCCCGCCTATTTTTGCGTCGAGCATCATTCTGTTTCCGGCAACGCTGGCAGGCTGGTTTGGTAGTAGCGATGGGATGCACTGGCTCAAGGATATCGGGTCGACCTTGTCACCTGGGCAGCCGATTTATGTTGGCCTGTACGCGATGGCCATTGTATTTTTCTGTTTTTTCTATACGGCATTGGTGTTTAATCCCAAGGAAACTGCAGATAACCTAAAGAAAAGCGGTGCATTTGTTCCTGGAATACGGCCCGGGGAACAGACAGCAAGATACATTGACCGAATTATGGGCCGACTGACTCTAGTGGGAGCAATTTATATCACTGCGGTTTGTTTGCTACCCGAGTTTCTGATCGTGAAGTTTAATGTGCCATTCTATTTCGGTGGCACCAGTTTGCTGATTATTGTCGTGGTAACCATGGACTTCATGGCGCAGGTGCAAGCCTATCTGATGTCGCACCAGTATGAAAGTTTGCTTAAAAAAGCCAACTTCAAGGGCGGAAACCCCGCTTTGCCCAGGTAAACAGGGTTGGCGCAGGAATGGCAAAGGAAGACACGATTGAGATGCAGGGTGAGATTCTTGAGAATCTCCCCAATGCAACTTTTCGGGTGAAACTGGAAAATGGGCATGTAGTGCTTGGCTATATCTCTGGAAAGATGCGTATGCACTACATCCGCATTCTTCCCGGTGACAAGGTTACTGTTGAGTTGACGCCATACGATCTGACTCGTGCTCGAATTATCTTCCGGGCTAAGTAAGATACTGTTGGATTTGAAAGAAGAGGTATGAAATGAAAGTTCGTCCGTCTGTAAAAGCGTTGTGCCGCAACTGCAAGCTTATTCGTCGTCACGGTGTGGTAAGGGTGATCTGCACGGACCCGCGCCACAAACAGCGTCAGGGTTGATAACCAGGCAGTAAGCTGATAAAATCTCAGGCTTTTTTGAATTTGCCATTAAATTTGGAGTAACCGTATGGCCCGGATCGCAGGGGTGAACATCCCCAATCACAAACATGCCGAAATCGCGCTGACCGCGATCTACGGTATTGGTCGCACCACAGCGCAGCAAATTTGTGCTGCAGCCGGTGTTCTGGCTTCGACTAAGATCAAGGATCTAAACGATAGCGACATCGAAAAGCTGCGTGACGAAGTCGCCAAGTTCAAAGTCGAGGGTGATCTGCGTCGTGAAGTTTCCATGAACATCAAGCGACTGATGGATCTGGGCTGCTACCGTGGTGTCCGTCATCGTCGCGGCCTTCCGGTGCGCGGTCAGCGTACCAAGACCAATGCCCGTACCCGCAAGGGCCCGGTCAAGCCGATCAAGGCCTCCAAGTAAGGGATAGAGAGAAATGGCTAAAGCATCCAATGTAAGAGTACGTAAGAAAGTAAAGAAGAATGTGGCTGAGGGCATTGCTCACGTACACGCTTCTTTCAACAACACCATCATTACCATTACTGATCGTCAGGGCAATGCGCTGTCATGGGCAACTTCCGGTGGTGCGGGCTTCAAGGGTTCACGCAAGAGCACGCCGTTTGCTGCACAGGTTGCTGCAGAAGCTGCTGGCAAGGCAGCTCAGGAGTGTGGTGTCAAGAATCTGGAAGTTCGCATCAAGGGTCCCGGCCCAGGTCGTGAGTCTTCCGTCCGTGCCTTGAACGCCGTTGGCTTCAAGATCACTAGTATTTCCGACGTGACGCCTGTGCCGCACAACGGCTGCCGTCCACCCAAGAAGCGCCGTATTTAATCGCGCAGCAGTTAAAGGAGAACAAACGTGGCAAGAAATCTTGACCCAAAGTGCCGCCAGTGCCGTCGCGAGGGTGAAAAATTATTCCTGAAGGCTGAGAAGTGCTTCACCGATAAATGCGCAATTGAGAAGCGCAATTTTCCACCTGGCCAGCATGGCCAGAAGCGTACCCAGCGTCTTTCAGACTATGGTGTACAGCTTCGCGAGAAGCAGAAACTGCGTCGCGTCTACGGTATTCTGGAAGGCCAGTTCCGCAGCTATTATGCAAAGGCCGACGGCAGCAAGGGGATTACCGGCGAAAACCTGCTCCAGTTGCTGGAATGTCGTCTGGACAACGTGGCTTATCGTATGGGTTTAGGCGGGTCTCGTACTGAAGCACGTCAGATCGTGCGTCATAACAGTATTCTGGTAAATGGCAAGCGCGTTAATATTCCTTCCTATCAGGTCAAACCAGGTGATGTGGTTGAAGTTGCCGAACGCTCCAAGCAGCAGTTGCGTATCAAGGGAGCCGTTGAAGCTGCAGAGCAGCGCGGGTTTCCTGAATGGCTGGAAGTGGATGTCAAGGCGCTGAAGGGTACATTCAAGGCACGTCCGCAACGTGACGAGTTGCCGTCTACCATCAACGAGTCTCTCGTGGTGGAACTGTACTCCAAGTAACCCAAGAACGTATTTAAGGATCAGCGATGCAAAGCAATCCCAACGAATATCTAAAGCCGCGCGTGGTTGAAGTTGAAGCCATCTCCACTAGCCGTGCGCGCGTCACGCTCGAGCCAATGGAGCGAGGGTTTGGCTACACGCTCGGTAATGCCCTGCGTCGTGTGCTGCTGTCATCCATTGCCGGTTTCGCCATTACTGAGGTCAAGATTGACGGTGTTGTGCATGAGTACTCCACGCTGGATGGCGTGCAGGAAGATGTTGTTGATATTCTCCTCAACCTCAAGGGCGTTGCGCTCAAACTTCACAACCGTACTGAGGCATTGTTGAGACTAAGCAAGTCGGATGAAGGTGTGGTAACGGCGGGTGACTTTGAAATTGGTCATGACGTCGAGATCATCAATCCCGGCCATGTGGTTGCAAATCTTACCAAGGGCGGTAAGCTTAATATCGAAGTCAAGGTTGAGATGGGACGTGGTTATCAACCAGTGCCTGCGCGGCAGAAGGCAACTGACGAGGATCGGGCGCTCGGCTTCATTATGGTGGACGCTTCCTTCAGCCCAATTCGAAAAGTCAGCTATCACGTGGATAGCGCCCGTGTTGAGCAGCGTACCGATCTGGACAAACTGGTGATGGATGTGGAAACCAACGGCGCTGTTGAGCCTGAGCAGGCAATCCGCGATGCAGCCAGGATATTGGTCGGCCAATTGTCAGTGTTTGCCGATCTGGAGGGTGCGCCGGCAGAGGCGGTTCTAAGTGGTCGTTCCGCACCGCAGATTGATCCGATTCTACTGCGTCCAGTCGATGATCTGGAATTGACTGTACGATCTGCAAACTGCCTGAAGGCAGAAAATATTTATTACATCGGTGATCTGATTCAGCGTCAGGAAGCCGAGTTGCTCAAGGCTCCTAACCTGGGTCGTAAATCATTGAATGAAATCAAGGATGTACTGGCTTCTCGTGGCTTGACGCTCGGAATGAAGCTTGAAAACTGGCCGCCGGCCAATCTGGAAAGGGTTTGAGGGTAATATCATGCGTCATCGTAATAGCAACCGCAAACTGAATCGCACTACCAGCCATCGTCTGGCAATGCTGCGCAACATGGCTAACTCGCTTTTGCGCCATGAAGTCATTAAAACTACTTTGCCTAAGGCCAAGGAACTGCGCAAGGTTGCAGAGCCCCTGATTACCTTGAGCAAGAATGCGACACTGGCCAATCGCCGACTTGCATTTGACCGTACCCGTGATCGTGACGTGGTGGTTAAACTATTTGATGAGTTGGGCCCGCGCTACAAATCGCGTAACGGTGGTTATCTGCGAATTCTCAAGTGTGGATTCCGTCAGGGCGACAATGCGCCGATGGCATTGGTTGAATTGGTTGATCGTCCGGAAGTTGTTGAAGTTGAGGCAACTACGGCTTAAGAAAAATTGAGTATGCAGGTACGATGAAGCCGGGAGTGTGCTTACACTCCCGGCTTCAGTTTTTTTGCGACCGCATAAACTCATCTACATGCTCCATCCCGAATGGCCAGCGCAGTTCTGCGCCATGATTGTTAGAAAGCACGGGAATTATGAGACCATACCGTTCGAAAAGCTCGTCGTTTTCCGAAATGTCGGTAATCTGCAAACGGATGCCTAGCTTATCTGCCACCGGTTGTGCGGCTTCAAGTGCCAGGTCGCACAAGTGACAGGCAGATGTGCCGTATAGTGTAAATTCTGATGTCATATAGAAGGCAGGCCTGTCCTAATCTCCGTATGAATGTGCAGTTCGTCCCATATTCCCTACAATGCATATTTTCAATGATTAACTCGGTCAAGTAGCCGATATGAGGGTTCTTAACATGCGCGATATGTGGATGCAATTGGCAGGAGATATCTCAACGCCAGCCGGATATTGGCAACTCATCATCATCCTTGCAAGCCTGGGGGTCGCTTGGGTATTGAATGGCCTTTTGCACGCACAGATAGTACAGCATGCCGGTGAATCGTGGAAAGCCGCGGTTGGGGGTATCAAGCGAGTGCTTTTCCCCCTTGTCGCGCTAAGTCTGATGTATTTCAGCGAACTGATCCTGTTGCCCTCAGAACATGCTGGCATGCTCAGCCTGGCGATTACCTTGCTGATGTCGATGGCCATGATCCGCCTGATTGTTTATGCCTTGCGTTATGTCTTTATGCCAAGCGCCTGGCTCAAGACAGCCGAAAATGGCATCGTTGCAATCATCTGGTTTCTGGTGGCACTCCACCTGATGGGTCTGCTTCCGCAGGTAAAACAGGCGTTGGAAAGTGCGGGACTTGATATGGGGCGACACCGGATTTCCCTGCTCCTGATTCTGCAAGCACTTGTTACTGTAGTGTTTACAGTGATTGCCGCACTCACGCTCAGCCGCTTCATTGAAAATAAATTGATGCGGGCCGCACAGATCAACATGAATCTTCGTGTAGTCATGACCAAGTTGGTGCGCATTCTGCTGACTCTGGTCGGCGTGCTTGCTGCACTATCGGCTGTGGGCTTTGATATTACTTTACTGTCAGTCTTTGGTGGCGCACTTGGTGTAGGGCTAGGTTTCGGACTGCAAAAAATTGCCAGCAACTATGTCAGCGGTTTCATCATCCTGCTTGACGAATCGATACATCTTGAAGATGTGGTTACGGTTAGTGGGCATTACGGTGTAGTCAAGCAGATACGCTCACGTTATCTGGTCCTCCGGAAACTGGATGGTACCGAAGTTGTGATTCCGAACGAAACGTTAATAAGCGAGGCAGTGATCAACCATTCGTTTACGGATCGTAACGCCTTGGTGCATCTCCCGATGCAGATCAGCTATCAAAGCAATCTTGATCAAGTCATGACATTGATGCGGGATGTAGCTATCCGGCATCCTCGTGTATTGCAGGACCCTGCACCTGATGTACAGGTCACCGGGTTTGGCGAGAATGGAATTGATTTGCGTCTAGCCTTCTGGATTCCAGATCCGGAAGAAGGGTCAGCGAGTCTGAAGTCAGCGCTATACATCGAAATATGGCGTGTTTTTCAGCAATACGGCATATCAGTGCCTTATCCGCAGCGGGATGTCCGAATCGTTGCTGGCGGGAACAATTAAAAAAGCCCGCATTCGCGGGCTTTTTACTTGGATATCAAGCTTACTTCAGCTTGGTTTCCTTATACGAAACATGCTTGCGGGCAACGGGATCAAACTTCATGATCTCCATTTTCTCAGGCATCGTGCGCTTATTTTTGGTGGTGGTGTAGAAGTGACCGGTACCGGCACTTGATTCCAGTTTGATTTTTTCGCGAATCTTGGTGGCCATTTGTCAGCTCCTTAAATCTTGTCGCCGCGCGCGCGCAAATCTGCCAGCACAGCTTCGATACCGTTCTTGTCGATGGTACGCAGTGCAGCGTTGGTGACGCGCATGCTCACCCAGCGGTTTTCGCTTTCAACCCAGAATCTGCGGCTTTGCAGATTAGGGAGAAATCGGCGTTTTGTTTTGTTATTTGCGTGGGAAATATTGTTCCCGCTCATCGGCTTCTTGCCGGTCACCTGACATACGCGTGCCATGGTCGTCTCCGAATTTCGAAAAACCGCTTTTATACCATGAAAACGACTCGCTGTTCAAGCGAATTAGTGTTTGCCCGTGCTGCCGAATCCGCCGCTGCCGCGATCGCTTGCCGAAAACTCGTCTACGACGTTAAAACTGGCCTGCACCACTGGAACGATGACAAGTTGTGCAATACGCTCCATGGGGTTCAGCATAAAAACTTCTCGACCACGATTCCAGCAGGATACAAATAGTTGCCCCTGGTAGTCTGAATCAATCAGCCCCACCAGATTGCCCAGCACAATACCGTGTTTGTGGCCCAGACCGGAGCGGGGCAGAATCAAGGCCGCATAGCCTGGGTCGGCGAGGTGAATGGCCATGCCTGTCGGTATCAATTCCGTTTCGCCTGGCCGCAGGGTCAACACATGTTCAATGCAGGCGCGCAAATCCAGGCCGGCGGAACCTGTCGTGGCATAAGATGGCAGATGGTTGCGCAGACGAGGGTCAAGAATTTTGACATCAATATGCATGGTGCTTATTCCTGTGCCGATTTTTTGGGAAGCATTCTTGCGACATGCCGTAGCAGTTGTCGCGCAAGCATCAACTTCGGTGCCCTGGGCAGCGGGTGAGCTCCTTTGTCATCGAGCAATACCAGTTCGCTCTCGTCCCCACCAAAGGCATCCTGAATCAGGTTGGCTGCAAGCAACGGAAGATTCTTGCGGCGACGTTTGTGTTCGGCATACTCGATAAGATTTTCGCTTTCGGCAGCAAATCCAACGCAGAACGGCGGATCCGGCAGTGTGGCGACGTTGGCGAGAATGTCGGGGTTGGGCGCCAGTTCGAGTGTCAGAATGTGCGCATCTTTCTTGATTTTCTGCTCGCTCGGATTGAGTACGTAATAATCCGCCACTGCAGCCACGGCAATAAAAATATCCTTGCGCAGCAGATTCGCCATCACAACCTGTAACATTTGCTGGGCGCTGGTCACCCTGATGACGTTGACGCCAAGAGGTGGCTTGAGTGCGGTGTGACCACTGACAAGCGTCACCTCGGCCCCCATTTCATGGGCGGCACGTGCGATGGCGTAGCCCATTTTCCCCGAGCTCAAATTGGTGATGCCGCGTGCGGCATCTATGGCCTCGAAGGTCGGGCCGGCGGTGAGCAACAGTTTCTTGCCGGCAAGTATTTTGGGTTGCTGGCTTGATTCCATGGATTCAATCAAGGAGTCGATTTCCAGCATGCGCCCGTATCCTTCCTCACCGCAGGCCTGTTCGCCGCTATCCGGACCAAAAATCATGACGCCGTCTTTCCTCAGAAGCGTCATGTTGCGTTGGGTGGCGGTGTTTTCCCACATCTGTTTGTTCATTGCAGGTGCGACCATCAGCGGGCAGGCGCGAGCAAGGCAAAGCGTGGAAAGCAGATCGTCGGCGCGCCCCTGGGCCAGTTTCGCCAGAAAATCGGCGCTGGCCGGTGCGATCAGAATGGCATCCGCGTCACGTGTAAATTCAATGTGCGCCATGCCATTGTCAATGCGGTTGTCCCAAAGATCGGTAAAAACGGGTCGACCGGAGAGTGCCTGGAGCGTGACCGGCGTAATGAAATGGCAGGCGGCTTGCGTCATAACCACTTGAACCTCAACGCCCTGCCTGACCAGCAAGCGAACCAGTTCCGCCGCCTTGTAGGCAGCAATTCCGCCAGTGATTCCAACCAGCAGGCGTTTGAAGGAGGATTGCGTCATAATTTCAATTCTAACTGATCCAGCCAATCCTGCATAAAGGTGAGATGCATGGCGATAACTGACTGGCCAGCCGACGAGCGGCCGCGCGAAAAACTCATGACCAGAGGCCCTCATGCGTTGTCTGACGCAGAGTTGCTGGCGATTTTCCTGCGTGTCGGCGTCAGGGGTAAAAGTGCGGTCGATCTTGCACGTGACCTGTTAAGCCAATTTGGCAGCCTAAACGCAATCTTTGCAGCCGGAAAAACGGAAATCTCCTCCGTTCACGGGATGGGCATGAGTAAATATGTCCAGTTGCAGGCTGTATTTGAAATGGTCAGGCGTGCGCTCAAGGAAGAGATGGGGGTGAGGGATATACTGTCATCACCTGAGCAGGTGCGGCATTATTTATGCCTGCAGTTGGGGCATCTGAAGCAGGAAGTTTTTGTCGTATTGTTTCTCGATGCGCAGAATCGTCTGATAGATAGCGAGACCATGTTCACCGGAACGCTGACCCAAACTTCGGTATACCCGCGCGAGGTGGTCAAGCGGGCACTTCACTACAATGCAGCTGCCGTTGTTCTTGCGCATAACCACCCTTCTGGTCTGGCTGAGCCCAGCCGAGCCGATGAGGTGCTGACACGAAAACTGAGGGAGGCGCTGGACCTTGTGGATGTCAGGGTGCTCGATCATTTTGTGGTGGCCGGAAATGTCGCGTTGTCTTTTGCGGAGCGCGGCCTGCTGTGATGCGTATTGGATATTGAAAATTTGAGGAGTTGGAAATGGTAAGTCTAGAAACCCCGATCTGTGATTTTGGCAGGGAAGCCCCGGACTTCAGTCTTCTCGGTGTGGATGGCCGTGACTGGTCGCTGGCAGATGTGCGTGGGCCAAAAGGAACGCTGGTCATGTTTATTTGCAATCACTGCCCATATGTCAAGGCGATTCGCCCGCGGCTCGTGCGTGACCTGAAGGAGCTGAAGTTGCTGGGTGTGAATGCCGTCGCCATCATGTCCAATGATCCGACCGAATACCCCGAGGATGGCTTCGAACATATGCAGGCGATATCACGTGAGTTCGACTTTCCTTTCCCGTATCTGGTTGACAAGGATCAATCTGTGGCCAGAAGGTATGGTGCTGTTTGTACGCCGGATTTTTTTGGTTTTAATGCCGATCTGCAGTTGCAATATCGGGGTCGCTTTGACGAATCGCGCAAGGAAACGGCGCCTGAAGATGTCCGTCGCGATTTGTTCGAGGCCATGAAGCAGGTAGCAGAAAGCGGGCACGGACCGATGGAGCAAATTCCGTCCATCGGCTGCTCGATCAAATGGTCGGACGAGTAACCTGATCGACTATTGCCCAGACGGCATAATTGGTGAATAATTGAGTCACTTCCCGCCACAGGCAGCCAAAAAATAGATAACCGCCTGTTCCAAGGGAAAAATCCGCAGGTTTTGCAGTACGGCAATGCCCTGATTATTCAGGACGGGCCCTTTTTCCGCTTTGTTAACGATAGGAATGATTATGGCAACTCGTAAAGAACTCGCAAATGCCATCCGCGCGCTGGCGATGGATGCTGTGCAAAAGGCCAACTCCGGTCACCCCGGGGCCCCGATGGGTATGGCGGATATTGCAGAAACGCTGTGGAACCACCACTTGCGCCACAATCCAGCGAATCCGAACTGGGCTGATCGTGACCGTTTCATTCTGTCTAATGGCCACGGATCGATGCTGATTTATTCGCTGCTGCACCTGTCCGGCTATAACCTGCCGATGGACGAAATCAAGACTTTCCGCCAATTGCATTCCAAGTGTGCCGGACACCCGGAATACGGTTATGCGCCTGGTGTAGAAACTACCACGGGTCCGTTGGGCCAGGGAATCACCAACGCCGTGGGTTTCGCCATGGCAGAAAAGCTGCTGGCCAACCAGTTCAACAAGCCGGGCCACGACATCGTCGACCACCGCACTTGGGTGTTCCTGGGCGACGGCTGCATGATGGAAGGCATCTCCCATGAAGCCTGTGCGTTGGCTGGAACTTGGGGCCTGGGCAAACTGACAGCCTTCTGGGACGACAACGGCATCTCCATTGACGGACACATTGAAGGCTGGTACACCGACGACACGGCCAAGCGCTTTGAAGCCTATGGCTGGCACGTGGTACCGAATGTTGATGGTCACGATCCTGTTGCGATTGAAGCCGCAATTCAGGAGGCCAAGAAAGTCACTGACAAGCCAACACTCATCTGTACCAAGACGATCATCGGCTGGGGCTCTCCCAACAAGTGCGGCAGCCACGATTGCCACGGAGCTGCGCTGGGAGATGCGGAAGTTGCCGCCTCCCGCGAGTATATGGGCTGGAAGCATGACCCGTTCGTGATTCCACAAGACATCTACGAAGGATGGGATGCCCGTACCAAGGGGCAGGGACTCGAGACCTTGTGGAACAATAAGTTTGCTGAATACGCAAAGGCGTACCCGGCTGAAGCTGCCGAATTCAAGCGCCGCATGGCGGGTGAACTGCCGGCCAACTGGAAGGAATCGACTGCGGCATTCATCAAGGCCACCAACGAGAAGGCCGAGGGCATCCCGACTCGCAAGGCTTCGCAAAACGCAATTACCGCACTGGCTGCTGTACTGCCGGAGTTTGTCGGAGGCTCTGCCGACCTGACCGGTTCCAACCTGACTGGATGGTCCGGTGCGCATCACGTGCATGGCAAGAAGCCGGGTAACTACATATCCTACGGCGTGCGTGAATTCGGTATGGCGCACATCATGAACGGGATGGCCCTGCATGGCGGTATCCTGCCGTTCGGCGGCACCTTCCACATGTTTTCCGACTACATGAAATCCGGCATGCGCATGTCCGCCCTGATGCATCAGCGCGTGATCTACGTGCTGACCCATGACTCCATCGGCCAAGGCGAGGATGGCCCGACCCACCAGCCGGTCGAAAACACCGCTGGTTTGCGTTACATCCCTCGTATGGATGTATGGCGTCCGGCTGATTCGACCGAAACTGCAATCGCCTGGGTTGCGGCGGTTGAACGTAGCGAAGGTCCGGCGGCACTGGTTCTCAGCCGTCAGAACGTACCTGGCATCAAGCACGATGAAGCGCAGTTTGATCTGGTACGCAAGGGCGGTTATGTGTTTTCCGACGCAGCAGGCAAGGCAGACGTAATCCTGATCGCTAACGGTTCCGAACTGGATCTGGCAATCAAGGCGGCGGCTGAACTCACTGCGTCCGGCAAGAAGGTGCGTGTGGTTTCCATGCCATCCACCAACGTGTTTGACCGTCAGGACCAAGCCTACAAGGACAGCGTGTTGACCCCTGGCGTGAAGCGAGTCGCAATCGAAGCGGCGCATCCAGACTTCTGGCGCAAGTATGTCGGCCTGGAAGGTGCAGTCGTCGGTATCAGTACTTTCGGTGAGTCTGCTCCCGGCGGTGTTCTGATGAAGCACTTCGGCTTTACGGTTGAGAACGTGGTTAACACCGTGAAATCGGTACTGTAAACATGTCGTAAATCAGGAAAAGGGAGTCCGGGACAGACGGGCTCCCTTTTTTGTTTCTGGAGAAGAGAAAATGGCAATCAAAGTTGGTATCAATGGTTTCGGCCGTATTGGCCGCATGGTGTTTCGTGCAGCGATTCAGGATTTTACGGATATCGAAGTTGTCGCGATTAACGACCTGCTGGAGCCGGATTATCTGGCATACATGCTCAAGCATGACTCCGTGCACGGACGATTCAAGGGGGATGTTTCCGTCAACGGTAACAATCTGGTGGTTAATGGCAAGACCATCCGCCTGACTGCAGAAAAAGACCCGGCCAACCTCAAATGGAACGAAGTCGGTGCCGACATTGTGGTCGAATGCACGGGATTCTTCCTGACCAAGGAAACCTGTCAGAAGCACATCGACGCAGGTGCCAAGAAAGTGGTGCAATCTGCCCCGTCCAAGGACGATACACCGATGTATGTGTATGGCGTGAATCACGAAACCTACAATGGCGAGGCGATTGTTTCAGCGGCTTCCTGCACAACCAACGGACTGGCCCCTGTGGCCAAGGTGCTGAACGATGTTTTCGGCATCAAGCGCGGCTTGATGACTACCGTCCATGCGGCCACGGCCACCCAGAAGACAGTCGATGGCCCGTCCAACAAGGATTGGCGAGGTGGTCGGGGCATTTTGGAAAACATCATTCCGTCATCCACCGGGGCTGCCAAGGCCGTCGGCAAAGTGATTCCATCATTGAACAAGAAGCTGACCGGCATGGCCTTCCGCATTCCGACTTCCGATGTTTCGGTGGTTGACCTGACCTGCGAACTGGTCAAAGAAGCCAGCTACGAAGACATCTGCAAGGCGATGAAGGCGGCCTCGGAAAGTGGTCCGCTCAAGGGCGTGCTTGGCTACACGGATGAAAAAGTGGTCTCTACCGATTTCCGTGGAGAAAAATGCCCGTCAGTGTTCGATGCCGATGCCGGCATCGCTCTGGATCCGACTTTCGTCAAGATTGTGGCCTGGTATGACAACGAATATGGTTATACCTGCAACCTGATGCGTCTGGTGCAGCACATCGCTTGATCAGTGGCTACCCGAGCGAATCGTATCGTTGTTGCGCGGGGCTCCGGAAATGGCAGCATTTTGAGTCGCCCGTTCCGGATACAACGCTCGACTGGCGGTACGGCTCGATCGTTCACGGATCTTCTTGATCACGTTTACACAGGATGGAGAACAACATGTCCGTAATCAAAATGACCGACCTGGATCTGAAAGGCAAGCGCGTCTTCATCCGGGCAGACCTTAACGTGCCGGTGAAGGATGGAAAAGTGACATCCGATGCCCGCATCACGGCTTCCATGCCGACCATTGAGCACTGCATGAAAGCTGGTGCCAAGGTGATGGTGACTTCTCACCTGGGGCGCCCGGAAGAAGGTGTATTTTCCGTTGAGAACTCTTTGCAACCGGTGGCGGATGTGGTTTCTACCAAGCTGGGTAAACCGGTGCGCGTAGTGCGCGACTGGGTGGATGGTGGCTTTGATGTTGCCAGTGGCGAAGTGGTGCTGCTGGAAAACTGCCGTTTCAACAAGGGCGAAAAGAAGAACGTTGAGGAAACGGCACGTAAATATGCGGCGTTGTGTGACATCTTTGTGATGGATGCATTTGGGACTGCTCACCGTGCCGAAGCCTCGACCTACGGTATTGCCCAGTATGCGCCAGTGGCTGCGGCTGGCATCCTGCTGGTGGAGGAACTCGATGCTCTGACCAAGGCATTGCTCAGCCCGGCCCGCCCGATGGTGGCGATCGTCGGTGGCAGTAAGGTTTCGACCAAACTGACCGTGCTGGAAAGTCTTTCCGAAAAGGTAGACCAGATGGTGGTCGGTGGAGGCATTGCCAACACCTTCCTCAAAGCCGTCGGCAAGAATGTCGGCAAGTCGCTGTGCGAGGATGATTTGGTGCCGACGGCCCGGGCGCTGATGGACAAAATGTCTGCTCGTGGTGCCGCGGTGCCCATCGCCGTGGATGTGGTCTGCGGCAAGAAGTTCGACCCCAATGAGCCTGCCGTCCTGAAAGATGCTGGTGCGGTAGCAGATGACGACATGATTTTCGATATTGGCCCTCGAAGTGCTCAGGAACTGGCGGATATCATCATGAAGGCGGGAACCGTGGTGTGGAATGGTCCGGTCGGTGTGTTTGAATTCGATCAGTTTGGCGAAGGGACCAAAAAAATTGCCATGGCGATCGCCGAGACCAAGGCGTTTACCCTTGCGGGTGGGGGGGACACCATTGCTGCGATCCAGAAATATGATATCTATGATAAGGTAAGCTACATTTCCACCGCTGGTGGGGCGTTCCTGGAGTTCCTTGAAGGCAAGAAACTGCCGGCTGTCGATATTCTCGAACAGCGCGCCAAAGGCTGAGCAGCCAATCTGTTCACGGGAGGCCACCAGTGGGTGCCTCCCGTTTTTATTTTTTAAGCGAGAACTCAATTGACTTTACGCAAGACCAAAATCGTGGCCACACTTGGCCCGGCTTCCAGCAATCCTGAAGTGTTGGCACGCATGATTGATGCCGGTGTTAACGTGGTTCGCCTGAATTTTTCTCATGGGAAGGCTGAAGATCATATCAAGGTGGCCAATCTGGTGCGGGAATTGGCGCAGGAGCGTCGCCGTCCGATCGGTGTACTGTGCGATCTGCAAGGCCCCAAGATCAGGATCGGCAAGTTTGAAACACAGAAAATTCAATTAACCGTGGGCGACAGGTTCGTCCTTGATGCGGCATGCGAACTGGGCAATCAGCAACGCGTGGGACTGGATTACAAAACCTTGCCGGACGAGGTAGAGGCCGGTGCGGTGTTGCTTTTGGACGATGGCCGCATCGTCATGACCGTGGAAGAAGTGCGTGGCCAGGAAATTCATTGCACTGTAAATGTTGGCGGTACGCTTTCCAACAACAAAGGCATCAACCGTCAGGGAGGCGGGCTGGCGGCCGAGGCGCTGACCGAGAAGGATAAGGAGGACATTAAGACAGCTGCTATTCTGGAGGCCGATTATGTTGCCATCTCTTTTCCCCGCAGCGGCGCTGACGTCGAATATGCACGTGAACTGGTGCGGGCAGCCGGCTGTCGAGCAGGCATTATCGCAAAGATTGAGCGGGCCGAGGCGATCCCTGCACTGGAGGAAATTATCGACGCTTCCGACGTGATCATGGTGGCACGCGGTGACTTGGGCGTCGAGGTCGGAGATGCGGCCGTGCCGGGGTTGCAGAAGCGCATGATCCGCATGGCGCGGGCAAGGAACAAACTGGTGATTACCGCGACCCAAATGATGGAGTCGATGATTACCAGTCCGATTCCGACGCGGGCCGAGGTTTCCGATGTGGCCAATGCGGTGCTGGACGGGACCGATGCCGTCATGCTTTCGGCAGAAAGTGCCGCGGGAAAATATCCTGTGGAGGCTGTCGAGGCCATGCATCGCGTGTGCCTTGAGGCCGAAAAGGACTTTGACAGCCGCTTCATGCCGGAGCACCGGCTGGACCGCAAGTTCATTCGGATCGACCAATCCATTGCCATGGCGGCGCTTCACGTGGCAGCACATCTCAAGGTCAAGGCCATTGCGTCGCTGACGGAATCCGGCTCGTCGGTCATGTGGCTGTCACGCTCGAATACCCAGGTCCCGATTTACGCGTTGTCGTCAGCAAAAGATACCCGTCGCAGACTGACGTTGTTCCGCGGGGTTTACCCGTTCCCGTTCGAACAGAACACGGATGATCGTGATCAGATTCTGCACGACGCAGAGGAAGAACTGCGTCGTCGCGGTGCAGCTAAGGACGGGGATCTGGTGCTGCTGACCATTGGAGAGCCGATCGGCAAATCTGGCGGGACCAATACACTCAAGATCGTCAAGGTTGGCGAGCATCGCAAAAGCTGATAATTTGAACGCTGCTGGCAGGACTGCGCACTAACGGAAACCAAAGGAGGTGCATCATGGCACTCGTATCACTCAGGCAGTTACTCGATCATGCGGCAGAGCACAGCTACGGGCTCCCCGCATTCAACGTCAACAACATGGAGCAAATCCACGCCATCATGCAGGCGGCGGATCAGGTCGACAGCCCGGTCATTCTGCAAGGGTCGGCCGGTGCGCGAAAATATGCGGGAGAAGCCTTTCTGCGTCATCTGGTGGAAGCTGCGGTCGAGGCCTATCCTCATATTCCGGTAGTCATGCACCAGGACCACGGCGCTTCTGCAGCGGTATGTATTCAGGCCATCCGTTCCGGATTTTCCAGCGTCATGATGGACGGCTCGCTGATGGAGGACATGAAAACGCCTGCTACCTACCAATACAACGTTGATATCACGCGTAAGGTCGTCGATATGGCCCATGCGGTGGGGGTTTCGGTTGAGGGTGAACTGGGTTGTCTCGGTTCACTGGAATCTGGCATGGCCGGAGAGGAAGACGGTCATGGGGCGGAAGGCAAGCTGGATCACTCCCAGATGCTGACTGACCCGGAAGAGGCGGCAGATTTCGTCAAGAAGACAGGCGTGGACGCACTGGCCATTGCCATCGGCACATCCCACGGCGCCTACAAGTTTACGCGCCCTCCAACCGGTGATGTGCTGGCGATCGGGCGCATCAAGGAAATTCATGCCCGTATTCCCAATACCCACCTGGTGATGCATGGCTCATCATCCGTGCCTCAGGAGTGGCTCAAGATCATCAATGAATTTGGCGGTGATATCGGCGAAACGTATGGGGTGCCGGTGGAGGAAATCGTTGAGGGTATCAGGCACGGTGTGCGCAAGGTCAACATCGATACCGATTTGCGCCTGGCTTCCACAGGGGCGGTGCGCCGTTTTCTGGCGCAGCCGGACAATGCCAAAAACTTTGATCCACGCAAGTTTCTGCTGGCTTCAACAGCCGCGATGCAACAGATCTGCAAGGACAGGTTTGAGGCGTTCGGTTCTGCAGGTCAGGCAAGCAAGATCAAGGCGCTGTCGTGCGAGGTGATGGCGGGACGATATCGCAAGGGTGAGTTGGCAGCTATCGTGAAGTAATAGCGCTGTCCCGCCAGAAATGAAAAAGGCGACCAAGTTTTGGTCGCCTTTTTTGTTCGTTAATTAAAATGCCATGCAAACAGTGTAAGGTGTTGAATCAGCATTTGCGGTGCTATTCAAGTCAATTGATTTGGTGGCATTTGGGTCTTTGGCGCGCAGGCTGCCTGTGTCAGTATTGCCATCGTCAAGCGTAGTATCAAGCTGCTTTGCAAATTTACCAAGGATTCCCGCAGAACAGACAACATAGGCACCAGACATTCCCGAATTTGCTCCACCAGCAGCATTGGAGGTAATGGCCGTAAATCCAGATATGCTTTGCATGCCGATTTGGCCGCCATCAGCATTTTTAGGCCAATAGTCCGAACCCAAAGAACAATCTACAGTGGTGGACCCTGGGGCGAGTCCAGCGAGACGAATTTGCTGCCAAAATAAGCATGATTCAGTTTTGGTCGTAGCGTTATAGTCGCCCTCAATTACCCCATTTCCAAGCGTTCCAGAAGCTGGAGCATCTGGAGTTACATTTCCTGCGAGGTGTGTTGTGTAGGCGGCGTCATCGCCGGGTAGAGACTTGAATTTATCTTGATAACCGTAGATAAATACCTGGACATTCTTGAAGTCTGTAGCAAGATTCTTAACTTTCGCACTATTAATCAGCTCTTGTCCTTTCAGCACACCGCCCAGAAGCAAGCCGATAATCACCAGCACGATGGCCAGTTCGATCAGGGTAAAGCCAGTTTGTTTTTTCATTATGTTATCCTCACTCGGTTATTTTCAAGTCTGCGCCTGACTGAAGGCTAGCGACTGTACACATAGGGGATACCGCAAAAGTCGCGCCAAGGCTTTAAATGACATAAAATATTGATTATATGTAATATTTATAATTATTAAGGATTGACGATTACCTGCAGCTGTCGGAATTTCGACGCTCATGACCATTTGCGGACAGTTTTTCATTGATTAATCACCTCAACAATCTTCTGCTGTCGATGCCCCGGCAATGGGGCCTGGGCATGATGCTCATGCTGCTTCACGGGGTGCTGGTGAGCGGGCCGGGTAGCGCCTGGGCGGATGCGCTCATGATGATGCATTACGGTTTGTTCCTGTTGTGGCAGCCGATCTGGCGCGGCGAGCAGAAATTGAACTGGATACCAGCGCTGATGTTTGTCTCGTTTGGTGGTTTGTTGCTGCTCATTCTGAGCTGGTGGGTACTGGCATTTTGGCTGGCGGGCCTGATCGGGTTGCTGGGGGGGCGGGTATTTTCCAGTCGCGCCCGGCGCGAGCGATGGGCCTACCTGGCGGCAGCCGGTTACCTGTTGGCCATGCTGCTTATCTGGGTGGAGCCGCATCTTCTCAAGCTGGATAGTACCTTGTCGGCTTCGGAAAATATGGTGAGTTTCGTGTTGCCATTGGTTCCGATCGGCCTGCTTTTTGTGAGGGGGGATCGTCATCAGGGTCCGGCAGCGACACTGGATTTCTTCTATGGACTCATGCTGTTTCTGCTGGTGACAATTCTGATTCTTGCCAGCTTCGTGATTCAGACCGTGACCCATGAGGACTACGTGCTGGGGCTGATCCGGGTGTTGTTCGGCATTGCTTCTGTGATGCTGTTGATGAGCTGGCTTTGGAATCCGCGGATCGGATTCACCGGGCTGGGGCAAATGCTATCGCGCTATCTGCTAAGCGTAGGTATGCCATTCGAGCAGTGGCTGCAGCGTATTGCCATTCTCGCCGAGACCAGTAGTACTGCAGCGCAGTTTCTGGAAGCGACGACGCGGGAACTGTCTATGCTGCCATGGGTTAGCGGGGGCGTCTGGCAGGCGGAAGCGTCGGGAGGAAATTTTGGCGAAACATCCCCCTACAAAGCCAGTTTTTTATATCACGGCCTGCGCCTGACTCTGTTCGCGCGGAGTGCACTAAGCCCGGCGATGACCTTGCATATCAAGTTACTTTCACAACTGCTGGGGGAGTTTTATGAAGCCAAATTACGCGAAGAAGAGATGCGTAACAGCGCTTATTTGCAGGCTGTGTATGAAACTGGCGCTCGCCTGACGCATGATATCAAGAACCTGTTGCAATCGCTGCGTAACTTGTGTGCAGCAGCAGAGAGCAGTGCGGATACCGATCGGGACCGATTGGTCGGGCTGATGCAGCGACAGTTGCCACTGCTCACCCAGCGGTTGCAGTTAACAATGGATAAATTGCAGACGCCGATTCCCGGTGAGCAGAGCATGATGAATGCCATTACCTGGTGGAACCGACTTCGTCAGCGATACCGCGATAACGGGGTGTCCTTCAGGAGTGCCGGCCTGAGTGCCGGCAGGCAATTACCTGGAGAATTGTTCGACAGCGTGGCTGACAATTTACTTCAGAATGCTATGGAGAAACGCAAACTGGCCCGCGATCTGGTCATTGGCGTGACCTTAAGGATGGACGAGGAAAATATTTCCCTGCTGATCGAGGACGATGGCACGGCAATGCCGGCCGAACTGGAAAAACAGTTGTTTAATGCGCCGGTAAATTCGGCATCCGGTCTTGGCATTGGACTATATCAGGCGGCGAGAATGGCACAGCAGCAGGGCTATGATCTGAAGGTGTTGTCCAACGTGGATGGCCTCGTAAGTTTTCAATTGGCGCCTGCCGCGTAAAATTCTCTTGTATCTTCAGTGGGTTTGCAGTTAAAATGCGCGGCTGATTTTTTACAGAACGTTATTAGAAGAGAGAGTCAAGATGTCCGTTACCGCTGCCGACAAGGCAAAGATTGTGGGCGAATACCAACAGGCCCAGAACGATACCGGTTCTCCGGAAGTGCAGGTCGCTCTGCTGACCAGCCGTATTTCCTACCTGACCGACCATTTCAAAGTCCATGCTAAGGATCACCATTCCCGTCGTGGTTTGCTTATGCTGGTGAGCCAGCGCCGCAAGTTGCTGGATTACCTCAAGGGCAAAAACGTTGACCGTTATCGCTCTCTGATCGAGCGCCTCGGTATCCGTAAGTAAAAAGCTTTACCCGTTGCATTCATGAACAAGCCGATGAGCGCCGCGTCACCGCAGCGTGCATCGGCTTGTTTGCCATATAAAGGACAATAGTCGTGAAACCAATCAAGAAAACAATTCAATACGGGCGTCATACACTGACGCTTGAAACCGGCGAGATCGCACGTCAATCGGATGGCGCGGTACTCGTTAGCCTGGATGATACAGTCGTGCTGGTTACGGCCGTAGGCAAACGTGAAGTCAAGCCGGGACAGGATTTCTTCCCGTTGACCGTCGATTACCAGGAGCGGACTTATGCAGCCGGCAAGATTCCGGGCGGATTCTTCAAGCGCGAAGGGCGTCCTTCCGAGAAGGAAACCCTGACCTCCCGTCTGATCGACCGTCCGTTGCGTCCGCTGTTTCCGGAAGCGTTCTATAACGAAGTGCAGATCGTGGCAACGGTGATGTCGTCCGACCCGGAAATTGACTCCGATATTCCTGCCATCATCGGCGCGTCCGCAGCGCTGGCTATTTCCGGTATTCCGTTCTATGGCCCGATCGGTGCGGCTCGCGTTGGTTACATCAACGGCGAGTACGTGCTCAATCCGACCAAGACAGAGCTTGCGACCACTGAATTGGATCTGGTAGTGGCGGCAACCGACAAGGCCGTGCTGATGGTGGAATCCGAGGCACAACAACTGTCCGAGGAAGTGATGCTGGGCGCGGTGGTTTACGGCCATACCGAAATGCAGGCCGTGATCAACGCCATCAACGAACTGGCGGCCGAAGTTGGCAATACCCCGTGGGACTGGGCCCCGCCGGAAGCGGATATTGCGCTGATCGAGCAGCTCAATACGCTGGCATTCAACGACATCAATGAAGCCTACAAGATCAAATCCAAGTCAGCGCGTTCGGGCAAGTTGGACGAGGTCAAGAGCCGCGTGCTGGGCGAACTGATTAAAGAAGACACCGATACTGCCCGTGCCAACCAGATCAAGGATGCGTTGTTTGCACTGGAAGCCAAGGTGGTGCGCAGCCAGATCCTGAACGGTGAGCCTCGCATTGATGGCCGTGACACGCGTACCGTGCGTCCGATTACCATCCGCACCGGTGTGTTGCCCCGTACCCATGGTTCCGCATTGTTTACCCGCGGTGAAACGCAGGCGCTGGTGGTGGCAACCCTCGGCACCGGCCGTGACGAGCAGATCATCGACGCGTTGCAGGGCGAATACACTGACCGCTTCATGCTGCACTACAACATGCCGCCGTATGCCACCGGCGAAACCGGCCGCGTGGGCACTCCCAAGCGCCGCGAAATCGGTCATGGCCGACTGGCCAAGCGTGCCCTGCTGGCAGTGCTGCCAAGCCAGGACGAATTTGGCTATACCATCCGCGTGGTCTCCGAAATTACCGAATCTAACGGTTCCAGTTCGATGGCCTCTGTCTGCGGGGGCTGCCTGGCACTGATGGATGCCGGCGTGCCGGTCAAGGAGCACGTGGCAGGCATTGCCATGGGCCTGATCAAGGAAGGTAATCGTTTTGCCGTACTGACCGACATCCTGGGTGACGAAGATCACCTCGGCGACATGGACTTCAAGGTGGCCGGGACCGAACACGGTATCACCGCGTTGCAGATGGACATCAAGATCACCGGCATCACCGCCGAGATCATGAAGGTCGCACTGGCACAGGCGCAGGAAGGTCGTATGCACATCCTTGGCCTGATGAAGAGTTCGCTGGATCATTCCCGCACGGAAATGTCGGCTTTTGCCCCACGCATCATCACCATCAAGATCAATCCGGAAAAAATCCGCGACGTGATTGGCAAGGGTGGTGCAGTGATTCGTGCGCTGACTGAAGAAACAGGGACCACGATTGACATCGAAGATGACGGTACGATCAAGATCGGTTGCACAAACGGCGAGGCCGGAGAAGAAGCCAAGCGCCGTATCGAAGCCATCACTGCCGAGGTGGAAGTGGGCCAGATTTATGAAGGGGCCGTGCAGCGTATTCTGGATTTCGGCGCGGTGGTGTCACTGCTACCGGGCAAGGATGGTCTGGTGCATATCTCCCAGATTGCGCATCAGCGCGTCAATGCCGTCAGCGACTTCCTCAAGGAGGGCCAGGTTGTTCGCGTGAAGGTGGTCGAGGTGGACGAAAAGGGCAAGGTTCGTTTGTCCATGAAGGCGCTGATTGATCCGCCGGCAAAGACTGAAGAAGCTGCATCAGCCGATCAGGCATAGTTTCTTAAGGAGAAAGTAAAAAGCCGGATGCTTGCGCATCCGGCTTTTTGTTTTGTTCCACCAGTAAAGGTGTTCAGGTTATTCTGATACTTATTTTGCGACTTGGCGTTCGCGGATTTCGTCCAGTGTCTTGCAATCGATGCACAAGGTTGCAGTCGGCCTTGCTTCCAGGCGCTTGAGACCAATTTCGACACCGCAACTCTCGCAGTAACCGTATTCGTCCGCATCAATTTTGCCCAGTGTTTCGTCGATTTTCTTGATCAGTTTGCGTTCTCTGTCACGATTGCGAAGTTCCAGCGCCATGTCTGACTCCTGGCTGGCGCGGTCGTTTGGATCGGCGAACATCGTGACTTCATCCTGCATGGTATGCACGGTGCGGTCGATATCATCCGACAGATCGGCTTTCCAGATATTCAGGATTTTGCGAAAATGATCGCGTTGCAGAGGGTTCATGTACTCCTCGCCCGTTTGCGGCGTATAGGGCGTAAAGTGATGGCTGATTTCTTCTGACATGTCGATGGCGAGTCCCGATGGTTTGAGACCTTATTAGTTGAAAAATCAAGAATGCGCAAGTTTACTGATGAATAGGAAATAAATCCAGCATGACTATTGAAGCTTTTATATTTGATGTAGACGGGACCCTTGCGGACACTGAACGGGATGGTCACAGACCGGCCTTCAACAAGGCTTTCGAGGAGCTTGGCCTGGATTGGCACTGGGATGTCGCCCTGTACGGAAAGTTGCTTGCCGTCACGGGCGGCAAGGAACGCATACGTTATTTTGTGGATCAATTCCTACCGGCATCCAGCCGTCCGGCAGAAATTGACGATCTGGTGGTTTCTCTGCACAAGGCCAAGACAAAGCACTACACCACGATGCTTGCAGAGGGGCTGATTCCGATGCGCCCGGGGGTAAAGCGGCTGCTGAATGAAGCGCGTAAGGCGGGGGTGCGTTTGGCGGTCGCCACGACGACTACTCCGGAGAATGTCACCGCGTTGCTGAGGCATAGCCTGGCTGAAGATGCGCTGAACTGGTTTGAGGTGATTGCTGCCGGGGATATCGTTCCGGCCAAAAAACCTGCGCCTGATATCTATTTATGGGCCCTGCGGGAGATGGACCTGGCACCGCACCGCTGCGTGGCTTTCGAGGATTCACGTAATGGTCTGAAATCCAGTCTCGGTGCGGGAATCAGGACTGTCGTCACAGTGAACGACTACACGGCCAGCGATGACTTTTCAGGTGCAACGGCAGTGCTGAGCGATCTGGGCGAGCCGGATGCACCGTTTAACGTACTTTCTGGGGATACCGCTTCGCAGAGCTATGTTGATCTTGCGCTGCTGAGGCGTTGGTTCGAATAGACGTCAGTTCCGCTTTTCCTGCGCCTCAAGCGTGTTACCCATCAGCGTGGCGACGGTCATGGGGCCGACGCCGCCAGGGACCGGGGTAATCCAGCCGGCACGTTGACGGGCAGTTTCAAATTCCACATCGCCGCAGATTTTGCCGTTTTCCAGGCGGTTGATCCCGACATCGATCACGATGGCGCCATCGCGTACCCATTCCCCCTTGACCAGTCCGGGCTTGCCCGCAGCCGCAACCAGAATGTCTGCTGTGGCCACGAGATCGGGCAGATTGCGTGTAAAACGGTGGGTGACGGTGACGGTGCATCCGGCCAGCAGGAGTTCCAGCGCCATGGGACGGCCGACGATGTTTGAGGCACCGACGATGACAGCATTCAAACCCTTGAGGTTGATGTTGAGGCTTTCCAGCATGGTCATCACCCCCTTGGGTGTGCAGGGGCGCAATGTGGGAATGCGTTGTGCCAGGCGGCCAACATTGTAGGGATGAAAACCGTCAACATCCTTGGCCGGGTCGATGCGTTCGATCACCAATGTGGAGTCGAGATGCGGCGGAAGTGGCAACTGGACCAGTATTCCGTCCACGCCGTCATCAGCATTAAGTGCATCGATGAGGGTGATCAGCGCCCCCTCGGAGGTGTCGGCAGGCAGGTTATGCGCCAGCGATCGCATACCGAGCGACTCGCAGGTTTCGCGTTTCTTTCGGACATAGATTGTCGATGCCGGATCGTTGCCGACCAGCACCACAGCGAGGCAGGGTTCACGCAATCCTGCGGCTGTGCGTTGCGCGATGCGTTGCCGAAGCTCATCCAGAAGCTTCGCTGAAAGTGCCTTGCCGTCTAGGATTTGTGCGGTCATGCTGGTTGACGTCGATTAAAACGCGACATTTTAGCAGATTAAAATTGACGAAAAAGCCCAATTTGGCTATAGTTCGGCCCCTCGGGGTGTAGCGTAGCCTGGTAGCGCGCCTGCTTTGGGAGCAGGATGTCGGGAGTTCGAATCTCTCCACCCCGACCAGGATTTGTCCGATAAATCTGCCCGTAGCTCAACCGGATAGAGCACCAGCCTTCTAAGCTGGGGGTTACAGGTTCGATTCCTGTCGGGCAGGCCAGGATCAGTTTTAGTGGTGGCTGTAGCTCAGTTGGTAGAGTCCCGGATTGTGATTCCGGTTGTCGTGGGTTCGAGTCCCATCAGCCACCCCACCTGCCTATCAGGGTAGTTTCCAATCCACCTATTTCTCATCTGAAAACTCCAAGCATTCAGCTGACGTCATGTCATAGAAAGCTTGCTTTTAGTCGCTCGAAAATGCTCGTTGCTGATAAACAACACACTCATTTTAATTATTGTTTTTTTTTGGTTTTTTTAGAATTATGGGGTGGTAAGGAGTAGAATTCCAGAAATAGGATATGGGAATCCTTAATAACTGACTGTTTACGTAGGAGAACGTGATGAGTGGAAAAAATAAAATCGAATTGTTCCTGGGCGCATGTGTAAGTGCAGTGGCGTTGACTTTTTCAGCCAATGTCTTCGCAGTGGATGCGGATGCCGCATTGTCGACAGCACGTCAGAATGGATGCCTGAAGTGTCACGCCGTGGACAAGCATAAAGATGGCCCATCCTATCGCGATATCGCCGCGAAATATAAGGACAAGGACCACGCCGAAACCGTCAAAAAGCTGATCTATCACATTACTTCTGGTGAAAAAGCCAAGTTCCCGGATGGTCACGAAGAAGAGCACAAGATCATCAAGGTCAAGGACGTGGCCGTGCAGACCAATCTGATCGAATGGATACTCTCTCTGCCTGGTGGTGTGTGGCCCGAGAAGGATTAATGGAATGACAACGCGGCTAGCATTGGCCGCATCAAGATTTTTAGTGTTGGCAGTAAGGGAGATAAAAATGAAAGCAGTTAGAAATATGATGGCGTTATGTCTGCTGGCCGGCGGATTGTGGATGGTGACAGGCGCAATGGCCGCAGATCTCCCGGATATGGGCGAGACTGCAGTTCCCCAGGCGAAGATGCAGACAAGCGCGGCGGAATCCAGAAGCCGTGACGCCGTCTGTACCAAGTGCCACGACGAAAGTGAAAATAAGCCCATTCTGTCGATCTATGCGACCAAGCACGGCGTCAAGGGTGATTTGCGCACGCCATCCTGCCAATCCTGCCATGGCGAGAGTGTAGCGCACGTCAAGAATGCCGAAGGCAAGGCCACCCGCCCGGCACCGGATGTTCTATTTGGAACCAAGAGAGGGACAACCGGCTCCTTTGCGCCTAGCGAGGCAAAATTGCAGAATTCGGCTTGCCTGACTTGCCACGACAAGGACTCCAAGCGCACCCATTGGGATGGTGGTCCACATAACGTCAACGATGTAGCTTGCTCATCCTGCCACGAAACGCACACCAAGCACGACAGTGTGCGAGATAAGAAAACGCAGCCCCAGGTTTGTTATGTGTGCCATAAAGAACAACGTGCACAAAGCAACAAAATCTCGCATCACGCCATCGGTGAGGGCAAGGTGGTCTGTTCTGATTGTCACAACCCGCACGGTTCTGCCGGTCCCAAGTTGCTGAAGATGAATACAGTGACCGAGACTTGCTACACCTGCCATGCCGAGAAACGTGGACCTTTCTTGTGGGAGCATCAACCTGCGACGGAAGATTGTTTGTCTTGCCATACACCGCATGGTTCCAATATCACACCACTGCTGAAGTCGCGTGCTCCGTTTCTGTGCGATGAGTGCCACAACGGCCCGCATCAAAGTAAGAATCAGTTTGGCCCGAACGCCGCAGGCTGGCAGGGTGGGCTCGCCGGTGGTTCCGTAGCAAGCAGAACAGGCTCTGCTGCTCCTGCAGCGACGCCGAGCGAGAATTACACAGGCCGTGGATGCCAGAACTGTCACAGCATGGTTCACGGTTCGAACCATCCTGGCGGTGCGCTGCTGCAACGCTAATTAGAAAATGAGAGATCGCCATGAAAACACATAACGAAATGAAGGTCAGTATTCTGGCCTTAGCGGTGCAAGGTGCACTGGTTGCAATGTTTGCCCTGCCAATGATGGCTAACGCTGAAGATGCAGCAAGTGCTGATGCTACGGCCTTGAAGCGCCCTACCAATTTTGTGGAAATCGGTGCAAAGAACGTGGTTCACGATTCAGCCAAGTTTGGCGAATACAATGGACTGGACGAATCTGGTGTCTATGGCGTCGCCAACATTGATGTGCGTGGCGGCGATGCCTACGAGGATGGCGATGGAACCACGCGTTGGCAGATCAAAGGGGCAGACCTCGGCACCACGTCCCGATCAATTGGTGGGTCGATCAGCAACCAGGGGTTGTGGGATCTGCAGATCAATTACGATGAGTTGCGCCACAACATTTCCGATACTTACCAGACCCCGCAGCAAGGGCACATGGGAGGGAACCATTTCACATTTCCCACAGCATTTGGTGCTTTCAATGGCCAGGCAAACCCAAGTTCGAGGCTTATGAGTCCGACCAAGTTAGGTCTCTTTGACACCAAAGATGTGCACAGCGACCGCAAGAACACCACCTTTGGTGCCAGCTATACGTTCAGTCCGCAAATTAGCCTGCAGTTTGACTTTAACCACCTTGACCAGGATGGGGCCAAGCTGATTGCCGTCGGGGCATTAGGGGGAGTACATGCTGTTACGGGATTGCCTGCGGCTTCAAATCGGTCTTGGCGTGCAGAAGCTGTGAACATCATCATGAACCCGACCAATTACAAAACCGACACCGTTAATCTGGCTCTCAACTGGACCGGTGACAAGGGACACTTGACGGCTGGCTATTATGGCTCGTTCTTTCGGGATGGCTATAACAGCGTCAGTTCGCAAAATGCCATGTATGCAACTGGTGCTACACCCGTTGCAGGTACATATCAGACAAATGTCATGAGTACTGCCCCGGATAACCAGCTTCACCAGTTCAACCTGACCGGTGGCTATGCATTCTCACCGGCTACGAAACTGGCCGGAGGGTTTTCCTACGGCCGCAATACACAGGACAACAGCTATCTGGCAGGAAGGCCTGAAATCGTCCTTGCGCCTCGATCCAACCTGAATGGCGAGGTGATTACTACCCATGCTGACCTGAAACTGACGCATCAGGCCACCAAGGATTTGTCGTTAAGCGGTGGTATTAAATATAACGAGCGTGATAATCAGTCGCCTTCTAATATGTATCAGTATTTTGCGATCAACGGCATATCCACTAACCCTGCTGCAGTAGACTCTGCTGCAAATGCACCATACAGCAATCGTAAGGTGCAGGTTGAGCTGGCTGGTGATTATCGTCTGAGCAAGGGGCAAAATGTGCGGCTGGCCTACGAGCACGAATACATCAAGCGCTGGTGCGACGATTATGCAATCAGTGGTGCCAATTGTCTGGTCAATCCATCCAACGATGAGGACAAACTGGGCATCAGCTACCGGTTGAAAGCGCTTGAGAATGTCAGCTTCAACGCCGGCTACACCTACGCCAAACGCCGTGATGATTTTCAAGGTAACGCCATCACCCCTCTGGCCGGGCTAAACACGCTCACCCCTGATGATGTGAATGCCCTGAACTATCCTGGATTTATCGCCCACCCTTATGCACAACGCGATCAGAACCAGGTAAAAGCCGGTGTCAACTGGCAAGCCACCGAGAAATTGGATTTGGGACTGAGCGGGCGCTACGTTCATGACGATTACGATGTGAAACTGGGGGCGCAAAACGGGCATACCGAGAGTATCAATCTGGACGCCACGTATGCCTACACTGAAAACGGCAGCATTTCTGCATATGCCACTTGGCAGAATCGCGAGAGCAAATTCAAGAGCGGCGCCGCCGGATTGGGTGCATCAAATGAGCAACCCAGTTATGCGTTGCTAGTAGCCCCCACCAATATCTGGAGCAGCAAGCTTGAGGACGAAAGCACCGCTTTTGGCCTAAACGCCAGACACAAAGGGTTGCTGGCCGGTAAACTGGAACTGATCGGTGATTTTTCTTACTCGTTGGATAAGTCAAAATACTCGACCAAGAACTGGTTAGCCAACTGCGCAACCGATAAAGTGTTTAGTTGCGGGGATCTCCCGGATATCAAGAACAGGCTGATCACATTTAAGTTAGCCGGGAACTACCAGATTCACAAGAATGGCAAGCTTGAACTGGGATATACCTACCAGCATCTGGAAAGCGATGACTACTACTATAACGGCTACCAATACGGCTATACGCCGAACCGGGTGATGCCGACTAATGAGCAGGAGCAGACGTACTCTGTTAACGTAATCACTGCTGCTTATCGGTATGAGTTCTAAAAACGCTATAGAACATTAAGTGCTACGAGTGAAAACGGGGTTGCTGCACAGTCACCCCGTTTTTATTTACTGAACAGAAAACTAGTTTCTGATGAAACTTTTAGGAGAGAGAAATGGATAACAAACCGGGATTTCTAAAACGTACATGGGCCATGCTGAAAAGCCCGAGTGCCAAGTATTCGCTTATCTCTCTGCTTGCTATCGGTTTCGTTGCTGGCATCATTTTTTGGGGCGGTTTCAATACCGCGCTTGAGCAGACCAACCGGCTGGAGTTCTGTATTGGTTGCCATGAAATGCGTGACACCGTGTACGAAGAGTACAAGGAAACCATTCACTACAAGAACCGGACAGGCGTGCGCGCGATCTGTTCCGATTGCCATGTACCCAAGGACTGGGGCCACAAGATGCTACGCAAAATCAGCGCCAGCCAGGAGGTATGGGAGAAGATTGTCGGATGGGTGGATACCCCGGAGAAATTCGAGACGCACCGCATGGCCATGGCTACATCGGAGTGGAAGCGCATGAAGGATTCCGGCTCCCGCGAGTGCAAGAATTGCCATAACTTCGATTCCATGGAAGTGAAGAAGCAGAAACCCAAGGCGCAGGAGATGCATGCCAAGGCCGTTCAGGAAGGCAAGACCTGTATCGATTGCCACAAGGGCATCGCCCACCTGTTGCCCAAGGAGTATGTCGATCCGGACGAATAACAGACTTTATTCATGTCGTATTACTGACAGCCTGCTGCCATATTTGGCAACAGGCTGTTTTTTTTTGCAGACGCGACGTTTTATAGCTTCGAACCTTCAAGTTGATACCACGAAAATATTTACAAGTGTAGGGAAATTACCCATATTTTTATCGGTTAGCTTTTTGTACGATACGTTCCATAACTAAAATTAAGGAGTTTGGCTATGGGACAGCAGCTTCAAAAGCTACAGTACCTGCCTACGCTGGAGGAGCGGGAGGAGGAGGTGCGGGAAATGATGCTGCAGTGCTGCCGCCCCCAGGATACCCTGTGCTTTCGGGCGGATGACAGTGGTGTGGATTATTTTCTTGTCCGCTTCGATAATCCGGAAGATGCTCATCGAGCTCGAGTTGAAATCGGTTTTTCGCCACTAGAAAATTCCAATCTTTCTGCTTTGTCGATCCCGATCAAGCTGCCGCATTGACCGTATTTTTACACTGAATTTGTTTGGCCGTGTCTTTTGCTGCCAAACCATTCTTGCTGCCATGTCCGTCCTTGAATTAAGGTAAAATGACGCCCCTTGAATTGATCGTCATTGACCGGGACACAAATGGAAGCCGAACGCATCAACGCCATCGCCAATCACCTGCAGGATATGGATTCCCGCAGTGTCGACCTGCGGAGGTATCTTTGACTTCGATGGCAAGCAGGAGCGTCTGACCGAAGTCAATCAACTGGCGGAAGACCCCGCCATCTGGAATGACGCAGAAAAAGCCCAGGGGCTGGGCCGCGAGAAAAAATCGCTGGAAGCGGTTGTGCTCACGCTGGAAAATGTCGCCGCAAGCCTTCGCGATGCGCAGGAGTTGTTCGAAATGGCGCGTGGCGAGGACGATGAGGCAACGCTGCTGTCGATCGAGGCCGATGCGCAGGCGATTGAACAGGAAATTGCGGCACTGGAATTTCGTCGCATGTTCTCCAACCCGATGGATCCCAACAACTGTTTTGTCGATATCCAGGCTGGTTCCGGCGGAACAGAGGCGCAGGATTGGGGCTCGATGCTGCTGCGCATGTATTTGCGCTATTGCGAAAGAAAGGGGTTCTCGGTCGAGGTGCTGGAAGAGTCCGAGGGGGACGTGGCCGGCATCAAGAGTGCCAGCCTCAAGGTCTCTGGTGACTATGCTTACGGCACGTTAAGGACCGAATCCGGCGTTCACCGGCTGGTGCGCAAATCGCCTTTCGATTCCAATGCACGCCGCCATACATCGTTTGCTAGTGTTTTTGTCTATCCCGAGGTGGATGACTCCATCGAGGTCGATATCAACCCGGCCGATCTGCGCATCGATACCTATCGTGCCAGCGGGGCAGGCGGGCAGCATATCAACAAGACCGACTCGGCCGTACGCATTACTCACATCCCGACCAATACCGTGGTGCAGTGCCAGAACGACCGTTCGCAGCACCGCAACCGTGCCGAAGCCATGGCCATGCTCAAGGCGCAACTGTACGCGCTGGAATTGCGCAAGCGCAACGAGGAAAAGCAGGCCATGGAAGACGCCAAGACCGATATCGGCTGGGGGCACCAGATTCGCAGCTACGTGCTGGATCAGTCACGTATCAAGGATCTGCGCACCAATGTCGAAATCGGCAATACCCAGGGCGTACTGGACGGTGACCTTGATCCGTTCATCAGCGAAAGTTTGAAGCAGGGAGTTTAAATTGAGCGAACAAGAAAACCAGCAGCCCTTAGTGGACGAAAATCACGTCATTTCCGAAAGGCGCGAGAAGCTGAAAGCCATGCGCGAACAGGGCGTGGCGTTTCCAAACGATTACCGACGTAGCCATCTGGCGGCGGATTTGCATGCCGAGCATGGTGAAACGGCCGGTGAGGATCTGGAGCCGAAGGCCCTACGTGTCGGGGTGTCTGGCCGCATGATGCTGAAGCGCGTGATGGGCAAGGCCAGCTTTGCCACCATTCAGGACCCGAGCAGCCGTATCCAGTTGTTCATCAGCAGGGAAAACATCGGTGAAGAGCGCTACGATGCGTTCAAAAAATGGGATCTGGGCGACATCGTGGCAGGGGAAGGCGTCTTGTTCAAAACCAAGACCGGCGAACTGTCGGTCAAGGTCGATCAATTGCGGCTGCTGACCAAGTCCTTGCGCCCTTTGCCGGAAAAATTTCACGGTTTGTCCGATCAGGAAACCAAGTACCGGCAGCGCTATGTCGATCTGATTGTTTCCGAGGAAACACGCAAGACCTTTGTCGCACGTAGCAGGATCGTGGCGGCAATCCGTCACTTCATGCTGGACAACCAGTTTCTGGAAGTCGAAACCCCCATGCTGCATCCCATCCCGGGCGGAGCGGCGGCCAAGCCCTTCAAGACACATCACAACGCGCTCGATATGCAGATGTTTCTGCGCATCGCTCCGGAATTGTTCCTCAAGCGCCTGATTGTCGGAGGATTTGAACGCGTGTTCGAAATCAACCGCAACTTCCGCAACGAGGGACTCAGCGTACGCCACAACCCGGAATTCACCATGATGGAATTCTATGCGGCGTATACGGATTACAAGTGGCTGATGAATTTTACCGAGCAGTGCATCCGTGCCGCAGCCGTGGCTGCACAGGGCACAGCGACCGTCATGTATCAGGGGCGCGAGGTTGATCTGGCCAAGCCATTTCAGCGTCTGACCATTATTGAGGCGATTCGGAAATATGCGCCGCATTACACCACCGAACAGTTGGAGGATGCCGTTTATCTGCGCAACGAGCTGAAGAAATTCGGGATCGAGGCGCTGCCACATCTCGGCCTTGGTGCGCTGCAACTGGCGCTGTTTGAGGAGACGGCCGAGGCGCAACTGTGGGAACCGACCTATATCATCGATTACCCGGTGGAGGTTTCACCCTTGGCACGTGCGTCAGATGTGCATCCGGGCATCACCGAGCGTTTTGAACTGTTTATCACCGGACGCGAGATCGCCAACGGGTTTTCCGAGTTGAATGATCCGGAAGATCAGGCGACGCGGTTCCGCCAGCAGGTCGAAGCCAAGGAAGCGGGGGATGACGAGGCAATGTACTACGATGCCGACTATATCCGTGCGCTGGAGTATGGCATGCCGCCGACAGGTGGATGCGGGATTGGCATAGACCGGCTGGTGATGTTGCTGACCGATTCGCCCAGCATCCGCGATGTGATCCTGTTTCCGCACATGCGGCCGGAGTAGGTTTGGAGCCTCATAACGAGGTGCTTAGTTCAGGTTGCACCAGGAAAGCGGGTCAAAAGGCTTGCTCTGCCGCCTGAGTTCAAAATAAACCCCGGGCTCTTCATTGCCGCCGCTGTTGCCGACCGCGGCAATGTGATCCCCGGCCCTGACTTCGTCCCCCACCCGTTTCAGCAAGGCCTGGTTGTTGCCGTACAGGCTCATGTAGCCACTGCCGTGATCGACAATCATCAGGTTGCCAAATCCGCGCAGCCAGTCGGCAAACACGACGCGTCCGCCCGCCACGGCGCGGACTTCGGCGCCATCGGCCGCCTTGATGAACAGACCTTTCCAGGAAATGCCGCTGTCTTCGCGCGCCATGCCGAATCGATTGGCGAGTTCACCGCGAACCGGCAGGCGCAGCTTGCCCTTGAGCGCATCGAAAGTTACACCGGTATCAATTTCCGGCGTGGGCAGCGCTTCATTGCGCGGGCCTCTTTCAGAAACAGTTCTTTGCGCTTCGCTTTTTCTCGGTGAGTTCCTGGGGACGACTTTGGCCAGCCTTTCCACCAATTGTGAAAGACGCTTTTCGTCGCGCTGTAGCCGTGAAATTTCCCCGCGCTGGGATTTCAGCTGGGCGGCCAGCTTTTTCAGCATGTTCCGGTGTTCTGTCTGCTGTTTCTGCAGAGTTTTCCGTTCTTCCGCCTGTGTCTGCTTGAGTTGCGCGATTTCCTTCAGCGTGGCTTCAGTCTGCAAATCGAGTGTGGCCACACGCCCGAGATTTTTGCGCAGATTGTTGATCAGGGTTGCGCGCGCCTTGGCAACGTAGCTGAAATACTGAAGCTCGCGGGCCAGGGTGTTGGGATCGCGCTGCTGCAGCAGCGCTCGCAGATAACTTTGCTCGCCCTCCAGATACTGCCGGTATAACTGGTTCGCCAGCAATGCCTGCTGCCTGGCAATGGTGGATTCCAGTTCTCCCCGATTCTTGCGGATCGCGTCAAGCGCGGTTGCGCTGGTTTTCTGCTGCTGATTAAGTTCGTGCAGCTTGCGATTGGCCTCGCTGATGGCGATTTCGCTTTCCTTGAGGGCGTCGCTGGCCTCGGCATGGGCACCCTCGGTTCGGTCAAGTTCCTGCTTGAGCGATTCAATGCGTTGTTGCAGTTCCTGCAGAGAAGCCCTGGATGTGGCAGGTGCGCATTGCGCATTACCAGACGCCAGCAGAGAGGCTGTAAGCAGCCATCTGCCAATCGCTTGCGGATCTGGTTTACGCATCAAACGCAATAAGAGGACGACCGCTCATTTCATCCGGCTGCGGCAGTCCCATGATACGGAGCATGGTGGGAGCCAGGTCTGATAATGCGCCCTTTTTGGCTATGCTGGCCGGGCGGCCGACATAGATGAATGGAACCAGATTGGTCGTGTGCTGCGTATGGGGCTGATGGTTGGCGTGATCTTCCATGGCCTCGGCATTGCCATGGTCCGCCGTTATGATCACTTCACCACCGATCGACTGCATGGCCTTGGTAATACGGCCCAAGCAGGCGTCCAGGGTTTCGATTGCCTTGATGGCGGCGGGCAGGCTGCCGGTGTGGCCGACCATATCAGCGTTCGCATAGTTGCAGATGATGAGGTCGTACTTGCGATTCAGAATGGCTTTTTCGAGTTCATCGGTCACTTCAAAAGCGCTCATTTCCGGCTTCATGTCGTAAGTAGGCACGGATGGCGACTGCACCAGAACACGGTCTTCTCCTGGGTAGACCCGCTCTTCGCCGCCATTGAAGAAAAATGTTACATGCGGATATTTTTCGGTTTCTGCAATGCGCAGTTGTCTGAGGCCAAGGGATGATACGTATTCACCCAGTCCGTTGTGTATCGGTTCCGGAGAAAACGCAACACGTGCAGTTCCGTCATTCTGGTCGTACATGGTCAGCGTGTAGAATCCCCCGAGTTTTGGGATGCGCTTGCGATGGAAACCGGCAAAATTGGGATCATCGAAAGCACGTGTCAGTTCGCGTGCGCGGTCGGAGCGGAAATTCGTATAGACAATCACATCGCCATCTTCGACCCGGACTGGTTTGCCGATGACCGTTGCCTTGACGAATTCGTCGTTCTCGCCTCTGGCATAGGCCGCCTCCAGGCCTTCAAGCGCGGTTTCGGCGGCATATTCGCCCTCGCCGTCGGCAATCAGGTGATAGGCGCACTCGACGCGTAACCAGCGCTTGTCGCGGTCCATGGCATAGTAACGGCCGACGATGGAGGCGATGCGTGCGGTCTTGAGTTCGGCGCATTTTTCCTCAAGGGCCCGTAAATGGCGTTCTGCGCTTCTGGGGGGGGTGTCGCGTCCGTCAAGAAAGGCATGGACATAAATGTGCTTGACGCCGCCGCGCGCTGCCAGTTCGATCATGGCGTGAATGTGCGCTTCATGGCTGTGCACCCCGCCGTCGGAAAGCAACCCAAAAATGTGCATTGCACGATCGGACTCGCGGGTTTTCTGTACTGCCTCGACCAGAATCGGATTGGAGAAAAAAGCCCGGGTTTGAATCGCACGGTTGATGCGTTCGAACTCCTGATATACAACCCGGCCTGCGCCGATATTGAGGTGACCGACCTCCGAATTGCCCATTTGTCCTGAAGGCAGGCCGACAAAAGATTCAGAAGCGTTGATCAGCGTATGCGGGTATTTTGCCCATAGCGCATCAAAATTGGGCGTATTGGCACGGTAGATTGCATTGTCGGGGGTGTTCTTGCCATGTCCGAATCCGTCAAGAATCAGCAATAGCGCTGGAGTGGTCTTGGGTGTTGATTTCATTAGGTTTTCTATAGGAACTTCTTAGGCTGAAGCCCTCATATTCTATGATGTTTTGACAAAAAACGCATTATAATTAAACAGGTTAAGCAAGGCGGACAACCTTTTCAGGGCAGATTCCAGTGGATTGACATGCAAAATACAGACCAGATTACTACCTCGGAAGCCAAGCTGATCGAGCGTGATGAGCAGATCGAACAGGCTGCACGTGCGCTCAAATCAATCGCGCATCCATTACGCCTCAAGATTCTTTGTGTATTGGGAGACCAGGAAGTCAGCGTGCAGGACATCGTTGACCATGTTGGCACATCGCAAAGCAATATTTCACAGCACCTTGCCATTCTGCGTGACAAGGATGTGCTGCGCACCCGCAAGGATGCAAACCGTGTTTTTTATCGGGTTGCCGATCCCAGAACTCTGAAGCTGATTGGAATGATGCGCGATGTGTTCTGTGATTTTCAGGAATAATTCATGGCGGGCACTTGATATTTGCTAGTTTATTAGAATATACTAATAAACAAATTCATCGACCCGCAGAATGAAATCCAAACTCTTATTACTTCAGTTGCTCTGTCTTCCATCCTTGGCGGTGGCGGCACTTCCCTTTGCTGTTGCTCCGGTCGAGTATCGGCCGGTTGATGCCGGCTATGCCGCCGAGGCTGTGGTTGAAGCTGGTCGGCAGTCCACTATTGCGGCGCAGGTTTCGGGACGTATTCTGGAGTTGAAATGGGATGCGGGTGATGCTGTAAGGCAGGGCCAGTTACTGGTTCGTATCGATGATTCTGAAGTACGGCCCAACGTTGCCGGCAACCAGGCGCAGGTGGCGCAGGCGCAAGCCAATCTGGTCAACGCCCAGGCGCAATATGAGCGCACACAGAAGCTGGTGGCCAAAAAATTCATCAGCCAGTCTGCGCTTGATCAGTCCAGAGCGAGCTACGAGGCTGCCCAGGCGCAGGTGGCCGCAGCCAGGGCCGGGGTGGCACAAGCGTCTGCAACCCGTAATTTTTCGAGCATTTCAGCCCCTTTCTCCGGCCTGATTTCTGCGCGGCTTGCCCAGGTCGGCGAGATGGCCAGTCTGGGGCGCGAACTGCTGACGATGTTTGATCCCTCCACACTGCGCGTGGTGGCAAGCATTCCGCAGGACAAACTGGACGAAGTGCGCAAATCCGGTCGGGGCAGTATTGAGTTTCCCTCCATTGGGCGCTGGGTTGATGCGACTTCGGTGACAGTGCTGCCGGAAGCTGATAGCCGTACCCATATATCACGGGTCAGGCTGGAACTGCCCCGGGAACTGACGGGTATCTACCCCGGCATGTTTGCCCGTGCGTACTTTGCCACCGGACAGGCCAAAAAGTTGCTGGTGCCGGCCTCATCCCTGGTGCGCCGCAGCGAAGTCACTGGGGTATATGTTGTCAGCGCGGGTGACAAGGTTCAGTTTAGACAGGTTCGCCTTGGGGAGATGGCATTAACTCAGAAGCTGGAGGTACTGTCCGGTCTGGCCGAAGGTGAACTGGTGGCCACCGAGCCGATCAAAGCCGGTATTTACCTTAAGGCGCGATAAGAGTCATGACTGAAACACCCGCTTCAGCCAGCCTTGGCGCCTCGGGACGTCTTGCCCGATTTTTTCTCCATTCTCAATTAACGCCGCTGCTTGCGCTTTTGGCCTTGCTGCTGGGCCTGTTTGCCGTTCTGGTCACGCCAAGCGAAGAGGAACCGCAAATCGACGTTACCATGGCCAATGTGTTTGTGCCCTTTCCCGGTGCTTCTGCCAGGGAAGTCGAAAGCCTGGTCAGCACGCCGGCCGAACAGGTGCTGTCTCGCATCGCCGGGGTGGAGCATGTGTTCTCCGTGTCCAGGCCGGGTATGGCGATCATCACCGTCCAGTACAAAGTGGGTCAGGACAGCACCAAATCTCTGGTTAAGCTGTATGACACCGTACTTTCACGTCGAGACTGGTTGTCGCCCAATCTGGGCACGGGAGAGCCGGTAATCAAACCGATGGGCATCGATGATGTCCCGATTGTGACGCTGACACTCTGGACAGCGGACGAGGGGAGGGGGGCATTTGATCTGGAACGTGTGGCACATGCAGTTGAGATCGAACTCAAACGGATCGGTGGCACACGGGAAGTCACGACCATCGGCGGACCGGATAATGTCGTGCGCGTGTTACTGGATGCAGAGCGACTGAGTGCTTATGGCATGGCAGCACAGGACGTCAAGAACGCCCTGCAGGTGGCCAATGCATCGCAACCGGCGGGCAACTTGGTTTCCGGAAATCAGGAAATTCTGGTGCAGACGGGAACATTTCTCGAATCCAGTGCCGATGTCAAAAAACTGATGATCGGGGTGAGCAATGGCAAGCCGGTGTTCATGAGTGATGTGGCACAGGTCGTGGATGGTCCAGACCAGCCCGGCAGATATGTCTGGATGGGAACCGGTCCGGCAACCAGAACCAAGGGAATGACGCAGACCGGTGAGCATCCGGCCGTGACCATCGCAGTTTCCAAAAAACCTGGCGAAAATGCCGTTGACATCGCCAAAAGCATCGTTGCTCGCATGGATCAGTTGCGTGGAACACTGATCCCTGAAGGCGTGCAGGTGACAGTCACGCGGAATTATGGAGAGACAGCCAGCGAAAAGGCGCAGAAGCTGATTGGGAAACTGATCTTCGCCACGACGGCCGTTGTACTGCTGGTGCTTTTTGCGCTGGGCTGGCGTGAAGCCATCGTGGTAGGAGCGGCGGTCGCCCTGACGCTGGCCGCGACATTGTTTGCATCATGGGCCTGGGGTTTTACCCTGAATCGCGTGTCATTGTTTGCGCTGATTTTTTCCATCGGCATTCTGGTGGATGACGCTATCGTGGTCGTCGAGAACATTCATCGCCGACGCGAACTGGAACCGCATCGTTCTTTCTCCGAGATTATTCCCGAAGCTGTTGACGAGGTTGGCGGGCCGACCATTCTGGCAACGCTGACCGTCATTGCGGCGCTCTTGCCCATGGCCTTTGTCAGCGGCCTGATGGGTCCGTACATGAGCCCGATTCCGATCAATTCCAGTTTTGGCATGATCATTTCTCTGGCCATTGCGTTCATCGTGACACCCTGGATGGCCCTCCGGCTACTGGCAAAGCACCCGCACACGGCGGCCGTAGCAGGGGCGGAATCGACCGGTTCCGGCCATTTGTTTCAAACAGTCATGATGCCGTTTCTGAAACGCGAGCACGGTGCCGGAAATCGTCGCCTTCTGGCGTTGTCGATATTGGCACTGATCGTGATTTCGGTCTCCCTTGCGGCATTCAAGCTGGTCGTGTTGAAGATGCTGCCGTTTGACAACAAATCGGAATTTCAGGTGGTGGTGGATATGCCAGTCGGAACGCCAGTAGAGCAGACGGCGCGAGTACTGCGCGAAATGGGGGCCTATCTCTCAACCGTGGAGGAGGTCAGCGATTACCAGGCCTATGCCGGAACCGCCGCACCGATCAATTTCAACGGACTGGTGCGCCAGTACTATTTGCGATCCGGCCCCGAATTGGGAGATATTCAGGTCAATCTGGCGGACAAGCATCATCGAAAGCTGAAAAGCCACGAGATCGCCATCAGGGTACGCCCGCAACTGGAAAAGATTGCGTCCCGTTTTGGCGCAGACTTGAAAGTGGTCGAAGTGCCGCCCGGTCCGCCCGTTCTTTCGCCCATCGTCGCCGAAGTCTATGGCCCGGATTATGAGGGGCAGATGCGGGTCGCCAAAAATATCCGGCAGGGATTCCAGAAAACGCAGGATATCGTGTTCATAGACGACAGCGTGGAAGACAACGCGAAAAAAATCGTTTTGCGCGTTTTGCAGAACAAGGCAGCACTGGCTGGGGTTGCACAGAAGGATATTGTTGAAACCATGAAAATGGGGCTGGGGGGTGAGTATGTGACCCCGGTGCACAGCCCCGCGGTCAAATATGAGTTGCCAGTGCGGATCTCGCTGCCTCCGGAAAAGCAGGGGAGTCTGGACGCTTTGCTCAAGCTAAGGGTGCGCACTAGGGACGGTGTGCTGGTGCCATTGTCTGAACTGGTCGAGCCGGTAACGACCGAGCGCGAAAAAACCATCTATCACAAGGATCTGCTGCCGGTGGTGTACGTGGTCGGCGATATGGCAGGCAAGCTTGATAGCCCCCTGTACGGGATGTTTGGCATTCGCTCGCGCATCAACGGCATGTCGCTACAGGAAGGGGGCCAGCTGGGCGAATATTTCATTCGCCAGCCGGAAGATCAGTATGCCGGCTACAGCCTGAAGTGGGATGGAGAATGGCAGATCACCTATGAAACCTTCCGTGACATGGGAGCGGCTTACGCAGTCGGTCTGGTGCTGATCTATCTGCTGGTGGTAGGGACTTTCGGCTCCTACCTCACGCCGCTCATCATCATGGCCCCGATCCCGCTGACGATCATTGGTGTGATGCCGGGCCACGCAATCCTTGGTGCCCAGTTTACCGCCACCTCGATGATCGGCATGATCGCACTTGCCGGCATCATTGTCCGAAACTCCATCCTGCTGGTGGATTTCATCCGGCAACAGGTCGGGTCGGGGATGGATCTGCAACAGGCCGTCATCAATGCGGCCAGTGTGCGTGCCAAGCCGATCGTGCTGACGGCGCTGGCGGCGATGATCGGAGCCCTGTTCATCCTCGATGATCCGATTTTCAACGGGCTGGCGATATCCCTCATTTTCGGTATCCTGGTCTCAACATTGCTGACGCTGGTGGTGATCCCGGTGCTTTACTATGCATTTAATTTCAGAAAATTTTCTGTTGTCAGTCATTGATATTCCGTCCGGTCGCCATTGTGCGAACCGCTGACAACACAACAAAAGGAGCCTGCTCATGACCATCAATCGTGCCGTGCGTATCATCGGCGGTTTTTTTATTCTGCTTTCGCTGGGACTGGCCCATTTTTCCGGCCAGGTAGACCTTTCCAGGCTCTCCTGGCTATGGTTTACTGCTTTTGTCGGGTTCAATCTGTTCCAGAGCGGCTTCACCCGTTTTTGCCCGATGGATAAAATTCTGGCCAGGTTCGGGCTGAAAGAGTGTGCCAATCAATGAAAGGATGTTTGCCTTGAAAGAATTTGTCTTTAACAACATTTGGCTGATCGTGGTGGCGCTGGTTTCAGGCGGCATGCTGGTGCGCCAGAGCATACGCCGGAGTAACGACCTCTCGCCGTCCGAAGCCGTCCAGATCATGAACCGTGATGCACTGGTGCTGGATGTGCGGGATGACGTGGAGTTTGCGCATGGACATATTGCGCAGGCCCGTCACATTCCACTTGCACAGATCGAGGGCCGGATCGGTGAAATCCAGAAATGGAAGGAAAAGGCGATCGTGGTGAACTGCCAGTCCGGCATGCGTTCGGCCAAGGCCTGTGCGTTGCTCAAGCGGCATGGTTTTACCCAGACATATAATCTGGCCGGTGGGCTGGCGGCCTGGCAGAACGCCAAGCTTCCGGTCGTAAAGGGATAGCTCAAGTGCCACTCATTACCATGTATACCACGGCTGTTTGCCCCTACTGCGTCAACGCCGAGCGCTTGCTCAGCAGCAAGGGGGTAACCGGGATCAACAAAATCCGGGTCGATCTCGACCCGGAGAAAAAGGTTGAAATGATGCAGAGAACCGGCAGGCGAACCGTGCCGCAAATCTACATCGACGAGCATTACGTCGGCGGATGCGATGATCTTTATGCGCTGGACAGGGCGGGTGAACTGGATGCCTTGCTGGCAGGCTGATACAATCAATCTTTTACCCTGAAAACAACTAGGAAATATCATGGCAGAAGATCAGCAACAGGCAGCGGAAACTCAGGAAGCCCAGGCACCGGTGTTCGGCATCGAAAAGATTTACCTCAAGGATGCGTCTCTTGAGGCTCCGAACGCCCCCCAGATTTTTCTTGAGCACACTCAGCCCAAGGTCAGCATTGAATTGCAAAACCGGGCCCAGATGATCGATCAGGGGGTGTTCGAGGCAGTTGTAACCGTGACTGTCACCTCCAAGCTTGAGGACAAGGTGGCATTTCTGGTCGAGGTGGCGCAGGCCGGCATTTTCCGCATCATGAATGTGCCGGAAGACAACATTGCCGCAATTCTTGGCGTGGCCTGCCCCAATATTCTCTATCCATATGCCCGCGAGGCCGTGTCTGATCTGGTCATGCGTGCCGGTTTCCCTCCGGTGCTGCTTAACCCGATCAACTTCGAGGCGCTTTACGCACAGCAACTTCAGCAACAGCAAGCCGAGAGTGCGACAACTCACTAACATGGGTATTCTGCTGCTGGCATTATTGCCGGCAGCAGCTTTTGCCCTTGATTACAGATCAGTCAGCGTGCCACGCGGGGTGTTGTATGATGCCCCGTCAGCCAACGGCAAGAAACTATTTGTTGTCAGCCAGTTTTATCCGGTTGAAGTCATCGTTGATCTTGGCGCATGGGTCAAGGTAAGGGACAAAACCGGCGATCTGGCCTGGATCGACAGTCACCAGTTGGCACAAAAAAGAACAGTGCTGGTGCTCGATACCGCTGATGTTCGCGGGGCCGCCGAAGCGGACTCACCCGTGGCTTTTCGGGTGGAAAAGGATGTGGCGCTGGAACTGGTCGAGCCTGCAGGCAATGGCTGGATCAAGGTGCGGCATCGTGACGGTCAGTCGGGTTTCATTCTCTCTTCTCAGGTGTGGGGCATATGAAGGTAGCCGTTCTTGGTGCAGGTGCTTTCGGCACATCTCTGGCTGTACAGATCGCGCAGCAGCATCCTGTTGTGCTCTGGACGCGCAATTCGGAACATCTGGTGGCGATGCGCGAGACGCGGGCGAATCGTCTCTATCTTGAGGGTGTTGATTTTCCAGGCCACCTTCAGCTCGAAAGTGACTTGCACTCAGTACTGCGGCAGGCACAGTTCGTGTTGTCAGTGGTACCTACGGCCGGCTTGAGACATATCCTCAGGGCAGTTCGCGAGTCCGGAACCCGTGCGCCTGTGGCTTGGGCATGCAAGGGGCTGGAAGCCTTCAGTGCGAAGCTGCCTTATGAGGTTGCCGCTGACGAACTGCCTGCAGGGCACGCTTTTGGTGCCTTGTCCGGCCCCAGTTTCGCCATCGAACTTGCACGCGGGTTGCCGACGGCACTGACGCTTGCCTCCAACGACATCACGTTTGCTCAGGAAGCGGCCGGCATGATGCATGGCCGTAATCTGCGGGTTTACAGCAGCAATGACGTGATTGGCGTATCCGTGGGTGGCGCTTTGAAGAATGTGGTGGCCATTGCAGCCGGTATCTGCGATGGCATGCAGTTCGGCAACAATGCGCGTGCGGCATTGATTACGCGAGGTCTGGCCGAAATCAGCCGTTTTGGTGTGGCGCTCGGCGGTAAGTCGGAAACCCTGATGGGGCTTTCCGGTGCAGGTGACCTGATACTGACGGCTACCGGAGATCTGTCACGCAATCGCCAGGTCGGTCTGCGACTGGCAAAAGGCGAAACGCTGGAAGCCATTCTCGGAGGCCTTGGGCATGTGGCCGAAGGCGTGCATACAGCGCGTGAGGTCCATAACCGGGCCCAGAAACTAGGTATTGAAATGCCGATCACCCATCAGGTACATCAGGTCCTTTCCGAGGGCCTGTCTCCTCGCACAGCAGTCGAAAATCTTCTGTCACGCGAGCAGAAATCGGAAATCTACTAAGGTTGGTGATCTCACTCACGGGTCACCGGATCGCTAACTACCCCCTTCAAACCCATTCTGCCGCCAGGCTTCGTATATCAGCACAGCCGCAGTGTTGGACAGGTTCAGGCTGCGGTTCAACGGCATCATGGGCAGGCGTAAACGGTATTCCGGCGTAAATCTTTCCAGCATCTCCGTCGGCAAGCCCTGCGTTTCCGGCCCCATGACAAAAACATCATCCGGTTCAAACCGGATATCCGTATAGCAAGTAGATCCCTTGGTGGTCAGGGCAAACATGCGTTGCCCCTTGAGTGCAGCAGCACATGCGTCCCAGTTTTCGTGAATTTTCAGTGTCGCGTATTCGTGATAATCCAGCCCCGCACGGCGCAGGTGCTTGTCGGTGATATCAAAGCCCAGCGGCCTGACCAGATGAAGGCGTGTTCCGGTATTGGCGCAAAGCCGGATGATATTGCCCGTGTTGGGCGGGATTTCAGGCTGGTAAAGGACGAGGTCAAACATGAGTGTTGTTATTATTTGGATCAATGGCCTACAATGCATACATGATAAGTCACCATAACCAAATGAGGTAGTCCCATGGCCCGCCCGGAAAAATTCCGTCTTGGTGAAATTCTCTTGCAGCAGGGCCTACTTTCCAACGACCAGCTGACAAAGTCGCTCGACATACAAAAGATTTCCGGAAAAAAGCTGGGCCGCGTTTTTGTCGAAGCGGGTTATGTCAGCGAAGTCCAGATATCCCAGGCCATCGCCCGCCAGCTTCAGGTACCATTTGTCGATCTGAAGCACTTCAACGCTTCTCCGGAAGTCGTGCGCGTGCTACCGGAGGCACAGGCGCGACGTTTCCGGTCGCTGGTGCTGGAAGATCGTGGCAACGCCTATCTGGTCGGTATGGTCGATCCGATCGACATGTTTGCCTACGACGAGTTAAGCCGGCTTTTGCCCAAGGAAATTGTTCTGGCAGTGGTGACCGAGACCGATGTGCTGTCGCTGATCGACCGGACTTATCGACGCACTGATGAAATCACCTCTCTGGCCCAGGAACTCGGGCAGGATCTTGGTGATTCCCTGGTGGACTTTGCTACGCTTGGGGCGGCCAGTACGCAGGAAGAGGCACCTGTCGTCAAGCTTCTGCAGACCATCTTTGAGGATGCCGTTCAGGTCAAGGCTTCGGATATTCACATTGAACCCCAGGAAGACAAGCTTGCGATACGTTTCCGCATCGACGGGGTCCTGCATTTGCAGACCGAGGCGGACCGACGCATTGCCACTGCCCTGGTGTTGCGGCTGAAACTCACTTCCGGCCTTGATATTTCAGAAAAGCGCCTGCCGCAGGATGGCAGGTTCAATATTCGTGTGCGGCAGATGCCGGTGGATGTGCGTATTTCGACCATGCCTACGCAACATGGCGAATCGGTAGTAATGCGTCTGCTGATCCAGAACACGTCGGGATTTTCTCTGGAAAAGCTGGGCATGCCAGCCGACATGCTGGCACGGTTTCGCAAACTCATTCACCGGCCCAGCGGCATGGTGCTGGTGACGGGTCCCACCGGCAGCGGAAAAACCACCACACTGTATTCTGCGCTGGCAGAGGTCAATTCGACGTCCAACAAGATCATTACCGTGGAAGATCCGGTGGAATACCGTCTGCCAGGCATCAACCAGGTGCAGGTGAACGACAAGATCGAACTGGATTTTGCGCGCGTTCTGCGGTCGGCCATGCGACAGGACCCGGACATCATCCTGGTGGGCGAAATGCGGGATCAGGAAACCGCCCAGATCGGCCTGCGTGCCGCCATGACCGGTCACCTGGTGCTATCGACGTTACATACCAACGATGCCATCAGCACGCCAGTACGTCTGATCGACATGGGCGCACCGCGTTTCATGGTCGCCATGTCGTTGCTCGCGGTGGTTGCCCAGCGTCTGGTACGAACCGTGTGCGAGAATTGTGCCGAACCCTACACTCCGATGCCCTCCGAGCGCGAATGGCTCAAGCTGGAATTGGGTGACAGCGTGGATGAGCATGTTTTTGTACGAGGTCGGGGATGCGGTCATTGCAATGGCAGCGGCTATTCGGGGCGAGTGGGTGTTTACGAGATGCTGGAGATGAATACCGCATTGACGGATGCCGCCAACCATCATGACATCCATCACTTCATCAAGGTGGCGCGCGAGCATCAGGCCGGCAACACCATCCGCAAGAATGCGGTTGACATGGCGCTGGCGAAGCGCACTACTGTTGCCGAGATCATGCGTATCAGCAACCAGTTCGAAGATTGAGTGAATAGTTGTCAGCATTCGGCCAGCGGTATGAAAATTTTCGTGATTTCAGGCGGATGAACCCGGAAAGCTCGCCATGGACGCATACAAGAATCTGGAATTCCAAGTGACAGAAGTCAAGCGTATGCTGGCGGCGTTCATCAATAAAATTAAGGGAGGGATCTGGCTGGTCGCTTGTTGCTGACAGCGGATTGCTATTCATGCCGTTTTTCTCATACAAGGGTAGAAACGCTCAGGGCGAGTTGGTACAAGGCGTTCTCGAGGCGCACGACAGTGGCGGCCTGGCCTCTTTCCTGATGAATTCCGGTACGACCCCCATCGAGATTTCACCCACCTCCGCGCCCAAGGAGGGTGATCTTTCGTTTGGCACCCTGTTCGAAGAAAAAATCACCACGGTGGACCTGATGTTGTTCAGCCGGCAGATGTACACACTGCTCAAGGCCGGAATTCCGATCATGAATGCACTCAGCGGATTGCAGGCGTCGACGGTCAATAAAAAGCTGTCCGGGGTGATCGGAAGTGTCCGCCAGAGTCTTGATAGTGGCCGTGAGTTGTCCGTAGCCATGCGTGAACACCCCACAGTATTTTCGCCGTTTTATCTGAGCATGGTGCGCGTGGGGGAGGGGACCGGTTTGCTGGAAACCGTGTTCCTGCGGATGTTCGATCACCTTGAATTTGAAAAATTCATGCGTGACCAGATCAAGTCCGCGTTACGTTACCCCAGCTTCGTGATGATGGCCATGGCTGTTGCGATAGTGGTCATCAACATGTTCGTGATTCCCGCTTTTGCCAAGGTGTTCAAGGGGTTTGGTGCCGAGTTGCCGCTGATGACGCGTGTGCTGATCGGCTTTTCCGATTTCATGGTGGCGAACTGGCCCTTCCTGCTTCTGATTCTGGTGGCAGCCGTGTTTGGATTCAGGTCCTGGGTGGCCACATCGGCAGGAAAATACCAGTGGGACAAAATCAAGCTGCGCATTCCAATTGCCGGCAAGATCATACAGAAAGCGACGCTGGCGCGATTTGCCCGCAGTTTCGCACTGGCCTCCAGAAGCGGAGTGCCCATCGTGCAGGCCATGTCGCTGATCTCAGAAACTGTCGATAACGACTTCATCGCCAGCAAGGTCAGTCAGATGCGGTCGGGTATCGAGCGAGGGGAAAGCGTGCTGCGCACTGCGGCCAACAGTGCGATCTTCACTCCCATCGTGCTGCAGATGATCGCCGTCGGTGAAGAGTCAGGTGCGCTGGATGATCTGATGCAGGAAATTGCCGACATGTACCAGCAGGAGGTCGAATACGAACTTAAAACCCTCGGACAGCAGATTGAGCCCATCATGATCGTGTTCCTCGGAATTCTGGTGTTGATACTGGCATTGGGCATCTTCCTGCCGATCTGGGATCTGGGCAAGGCGGCAATGCACAAATAGGAAAAAGCTAAAGCAAGCGTTATGAAGGCCGTAATTGCTGATGGGGAATGTGGATTCAGCAAACTGGAACTGGTGCTGGTCATCACGGTTTTCAGCTTGTGTGCCGGCTTGTTTGCGATGCGGTTCCGGTATTTGCAGGAATCTGCAGAGAAAACCGCGATGGAACTGACCATCATGAACATGCGTGCCGGCCTGCGTTACCAGCAGGCCGAACTGATGATGGAAAACCGGATGCGGGAGCTGCCGGCATTGCTGAATGAGAATCCGGTCAGCTGGTTGCAGAAACCGCCGGTGAATTATGTCGGGGAAATCGCCAACCCGGACGATGAAAAGATCCGCCCGGGCAACTGGTTTTATGATGTATCGAAAAAGGAGCTTGTGTACAAGTTGAATTTGAACGATCATTTTACGGATTTCGGCTATGGTGATTCTGAAATCCGTTTTAAGGTTATGGGTATTGTGCAGAAAAGCCGGCAGGGTAACGTCGAGACGCAAACGGTGATGAGTGTCAAACTGGTTCCTGTTGCGGAATTTGCATGGTTCTGACCCTCTGCGAATGATGAACGAAACAATCTCTGGACCCACGCTATGAATGTGATGACTGACAGGAATAACAAGGGCTTCACCCTGATCGAACTGGTCGTGGTGATTACCATTATCGGTATTCTTGCTGCGGTGGCGCTGCCCAGATTCACCAATATGCAGCGTGATGCCCGCATCGCCAAGCTGAACGGCATCCGCGGCGCCGTCGGCGGTGCGGTGGCCATGGTGCATGGCGTCATGCTCTCGCGCGGCGGTGTGGCTGATCCGGCCAATTGTCCAGGTACCGCTTCCACAGCAAATAACACGACGACAGTCTGTACCGAAAGTGGACTGGTTTCCGTCGTGAATCAGTATCCGCAGGCGCTGGCTCCTGGCGCCGGTGCCGGCATTGTTTCTGCGGCAGGCCTGACCTCCGCCTTTAATCCCTCTGTGGCGCAGTTTCAGGCGGAGGGTTACGATGCGACGGGGGGTGGACCGGCTATCAATGATGTGCTGACGATTCAGGTGACCGGCGGAACGAATCCGGCCAATTGCAGCTTTACCTATTCGCCCTCGACTGGCGGGGCGCTTGGCAGTGCTGCAAATATCGGAGTGGTCAATACGGATGGGTGTTAGGGATTATTAATATTCTTTGAAAGGAAGTGACTGATGAAAGCGCAACAAGGTTTTACCCTGATTGAACTGGTGGTGGTAATCGTGATACTGGGAATTCTGGCCGCAACAGCACTGCCCAAGTTTGTGGATTTGAAGGGCGATGCGCAACTGGCTGCCGTTCAGGGAGTAGCAGGTGCAGTCACATCTGCCGCTTCCTTGAATTATGCGACTTATCAGATTTCCCCGGCGCGAGGAGAGGCCCTTACTGGGGCAACCTCCTGCGCCACGCTGATCGCCTCGGCGAAAACCGGCATCGGTCTGACCGGCGGTGCTTTGCCGACCACCATGGAAATTTCTGCCGATGCTGATTGTACTGCCCCTGCCGCAGGTGCAACCGCTACTTGCACGATTCGCGACAAGGTGACCACCTCCATTACTGCAACGGCTACGGTGACCTGCACGGGTTGATGTCAGTTATTGCAAGCTGTTGAAGCGCCTCATCGACCCAATACATCTCGGAGATGTATTGGGTTTTCCTTTTGAAGAAAGGCTTTGCCGCAGGGTAGGCTCTGACTGCCAGTATGAATTGATTCCGGGCCGTTGGCAGGTCCCCCTTGAGGTAACTCAGTCTGGCATGGCTGTAAACCAGATCGCAAATCGGCGCAAATTTCACCGCCTGGTTGATGAGCAGCAACTGTTGCTCCAGCACCTCCTGTTTGGGTTTGATCGCCAATGCGTAGGTAATATCGACATACGGTGCAAGCAACGATTCCTGGCGCAGAGTGAGCAATTCCTGATTGAACTGTGGAAGTTCGCTGTCCTGAATGTGATGTGAGATGACACGGATCGTCCATTTTTCCAGAGTCGAATAATCTTCGTTCATGGCAAATGTGATCAAAAACCCAAATCCCATCATGGCTGCCAGCGTGGGACGACCGATCGGGCGCAAATTTGGACGTAAGGAGTGGCACTCGCCAGCTCCGAGCAGTACCGCAAAGATCCCCAGAAAATAGCTGTACCACAATGGATATTCCAGCAGGCTGTGGATGCCCAGTACGGTCAATAAGGCGAACATCCACCAACGTTCCAGTGTGAAGGTTTCTTTGCTGGCCGCTTTGATCCAGACCCATCCAGAGACGATCAGCAAAAGCCCGCCCATGACGCCAAGTTCTGCCAGCAGATGCAGCGGCAGATTATGTGCATGTTCTGCCGGAGACGAAAATGTTCCGGGAGCATGGGTGTCGGCAAGCAGAAATGTATTCCAGGCAAATTGACCATAGCCGACCCCCAGCCAGGGATGCGCAAAAAACATTTTCAGGGCATCCTGCCACAACCCCAATCGGACGGAACTGCCGCTCACCTGCTGAAACAGCCGTTCTGATGCCAGACGATGCACCTCGCCTCCTAGCATTGGGAGCAGCCAGGCCAGTATGGCCTGGATGACGGCAAATGCAGGCAGGAGGGCGAGGCAGGCGAAAAGAAGCCGTCTGTTTTCGCGGTTTCGGTTGGCGCGCTGACTGAACAGGGCGAGTGATGGGAATGCCAGCAGATAAAGCCAGCTGCTGCGTGAGCCGGACAACGCCAGCACGGCAAGAAACGTTGCGGCCAGCGTCCAGAACGCAACCCACGGAACGCGCTGTTTGCCGAGCAGATAAACCAGCGACCCGGTCGCCAGTGCCATATAGTCGGCAAAATGATTGGGTTGGCCGAGATTGCCGAAAATCTGCCCGGGGAGTTTTGGGAACAGCCACTGGATGCTAACCCCCGCATATTGCAGTGCGGCGAGGGCTGCATTGATGAAACCGCCCGCGACCAGAAACCAGGACAGCGTGATGGTCAGCCTTTCCCAGCCTATCACGTTTCGTAAATGTTGCCCGAGCACCATCAGCAGACAGGCCCACAGCAGATACTGCATCCCGATCAACCCCATCTGCGGGAACTCCACCCTGCCCAGTGCCATCTGGAGCAGGATAATGCAGATAAGTCCGAAGGGCAGCAAAACGATACGGGGTAACTGGGAATCCTGCCAGACAGATTTTTGCAGCAGGCTCGCCAGGGCCAGCAAGCCAAGCAAGAATGCGGTCAGTTCGCTGTAAAAACTGGGGATGGGGAGCTGGTGTCCAGGGCTCAGCAAAGGTAGCACCCACATCAGGCCGATGAGCCAGAGACTCAATTTCTCGCCAATGAATTTATGGGGGTTGTTCAATGCCGGCATAATATGACCGATAATGCGCTAATGATTGGCAACATAGCAGAAATGGTGGCCGAAAAGTAACGTCGGATGTCGATGTAGGCTGGCTATTTCTGAACGAAGTTGTTGAGCCGGCAATTGATCCAGAACCTGGGCCTGAAATCAAACCATCCGGCAATGGGCAATGAAAGGGAAAGGGTATACACCAGACCATGAGCATACGGATATGAAACGCCTGTCAATGATGTGGCGCATCCTGTTTTTCCTGATCGCAATGCACGCTTTCCCGGCCCGCGCAGCCACCTATTCATTGCCAGCAAACATCGGGACTGGCGCATTCAGTAGCTGTACCCTTTCGTCCGGGACAACGTATAACTGTAGTTCTGCTGTTAACCTTGGCGATGGAGATACAGTCAACCTCACCTCGGGCTTGACGCTTAATATCACGTCTGCTGGTTTCCGCGCGGGAAACAACGTAACGATCAATAGCAACGGCTACGATTTCCTGATTATTTCCAGAGAGGACGTTGATATCGGCACCAACTTTCATGCCGCCGTCAGCATACGAGCGACCGGAAAGACCATCAATGTAGGTGGCAGTGCAACAATTATTGGCAATCTGAGTGCAAGCACTCTGAATATTCCGTCCACCAGTACTGTCTATGGAACCTGTTCGCCTGGAAATGCCCGTTGCACGTCTGCCCCGGTACTGTTTGCAGCATATCGCTTTGATGAGGCTTCCTGGAGTGGTGTTGCTGGAGAAGTAAACGACAGCACAGGCAATGCCAATCATGCGACTGCATTGAATGGGGTGACGACGGTTGCGACGCCCGCCTCAGGCATCAAGAAAGATACCTGTCGCGGCGCAGACATTCCGACGGAATCCTCGACTGCAACAAAATCGGGTGTGCAGACCAATGTCGATATCAACTCGCTAGGTAATTCAGGGACCATTGCATTCTGGTATAAAAGCTATGCGGCCTGGAACGCCAACAGTGCTGCTAATGAGCGCACGCTGCTTGATGCCAGCGTTGGCGCGTCCGATCAATTCTGGCTGCGTTTAAAAAAACAGGGGCAACTCCGCTTTGTGCTCACAAACGCAAGCGGAACGGCTCTCCAGATCGACTCCCCGTCTGTCTATACAACAGCTGCCAATACTTGGGTGCATATCGCAATTACCTGGAGTTTCGTCAGCGGAACCCAGTTTTTCAGCATATATCGGAATGGTGTTCTGGATGTGACCATGAGTGGAACGACAGTTACATCGGATACGGGATACGGAACCCTGCTCATCGGTGACACTGTTTCGGGGCAGTCATCCTGTTGCTCTGCGAATGGTGTAATTGATGAAGTGAAGATTTACCAGAGGGCCATGAGTGCCTATCAGATCCAGACGACCCTGATGGGAGAGGAGCATTCCTGTGCTGCTCCGGCACTGCATCATGTGCGGCTTGATCATGGCGGCTCGGGTGTGATCTGTACCGGGTCATTAGTGACCGTCAATGCCTGCAGCACTGCAGATGCCGGTGGAACCTGCACCGCTGAAACCAGTGGTCTCACTGGCAATGTGATTACCAGGAGTTCCGGCGGCGCCGTGCTGGCGACCGTGCCTTTCGCCATCGCGGCCGGGAGCAGTACTGCTACGGTGACAGTATCGGTGGCGACCCCGCAAACCGTGACATTTGAAACCGGCGGACTCTCCGTGACTCCGTCCAATACCTGGACATGCTGGAACGGAAGCGCAGCCAGTTGCAGCCACGTTTTCAACAATGTGGGATTCAGTATCGTCGATGCATCCAGCAATCCGGTCAATATCGGTACCCAGGTGGCCGGGAAGAATTCTGACGTTGCCCCTGGCGCTCAGACACTATATCTGCAGGCGGTGAGCACATTGCCTTCAGGAAACTGCCAGAACATCTTCACTAACAATACCACGGTGAACATTGATCTGGCATCGCAGTGCAACAATCCGACCACCTGCGCCGGCAAGCAGGTCACGATCACCAACAGCCTGGGTGGGGCCACCACTATCGCCAGCAATCCCAATACAGGGGTGACCAGCTATACCTCGACCCCGATGAGATTCACTACCAATTCCAGAGCCCTGTTCAAGCTGAATTATCCCGATGCCGGTCAGATAAAACTGTATGCGCGCTATACCCTGAGTCCGGGAAATGATGCCCTGGGCAACAGCAATTCTTTTGTGGTGAAACCCGATCATTTCACTATCAGCGGGGTGAAATGCACGACATTGGACACGACAAACTGCGCGCCGAATGCGTTGCCCTCAGGTAATAATCCGGCTGCTGCAGATGCGGCAGGCGGGAGCTTTATTCAGGCCGGCAGAGCATTTTCTGCCACGGTGTCCGCCAAGGATATCAACAACAATGCCACGCCCAATTTTGGCAAGGAAATCGCAGGCGAGGGTGTCAAACTCACCCACTCGCTCGTGGCCCCTTCCGGGGGGATATCCGGAACCCTGACCGGTACGACCACCCTTGCGGGGGGCAGTTTCTTGTCCGGAACGGCGACGGTCACTGATCTGGCGTGGGACGAAGTGGGCATCATTCAGCTGACACCCAGTATCGGTGATGGGGACTACCTGGGTGCCGGCGATGTGACCGGCACAATCTCGGGAAACATCGGTCGTTTTGTTCCGGATCATTTTGATGTTGCGGTAACACAAGGATGCAGCCTGGCTGGATTCACTTACTCCGGTCAGCCGATGGCCGTCACGTTGAGCGCTAAAAACACAACGCCTTCTGTCACCACGAATTACGCTGGCGCGTCCGCTTTTGCCAAGCCGGTCACCCTGTCCGAAGTCAATGCCGTTACGGGTAGCATTTCGCCGGCCAGCGTATCCGCCAGCGCTTTTTCTGCCGGGGTGGCCAGTGCTGCACCGGCGTTCACTTACTCGACGAGGACAACCACCCCGGCGACCATCAGGCTGCGCGCCGTCGATACCGACAGCGTCTCTTCGGCAAGTGGAACGGAAGGCACGGCCAGCATTCGCAGTGGCCGGGCCCGTTTGCTCAATGCCAACGGTTCTGAACTGCTGAATCTGCCGGTTCCTTTCCGTATTGAATACTGGGATGGCACTCAATGGATAACGAACTCGAGTGACTCCTGTACCACCCTGTCATCCAGCAACTTTGCCTTTGCCTTTCCGGCCGGGACAACGGGCAGGCCCAACAATCTGGCGGCTTGTGAGACTGCCTTGACGGTCTCCGGCAGTCCGCCAGCTTATACGCTTTCCCTGACCAAACCCGGTGCGGGGAACGATGGCTGGACAGACGTGACGCTGAATCTGGACTCCACTACGGCAGGCGGAAAATGCACCTCGGTCGGGGGCTCTGGTGGGGCCGATACACCCGCGAACCTTCCCTGGTTGCAATTTCCCTGGAAATCGACTGCCGCTAGCAATCCAACCGCGCGTGCCACGTTCGGAGTGTTCAGGTCCGGTCCGGTCATTCATCGCCGGGAGATGTATTGAAAGTCGGTCAGCGATCAGACATCAACCATCAGCGCAGTCGGCAAACCGGCTTTACCCTGGTGGAACTGGTGATGGTGATCATTATCGTCGGGGTTCTTGCAGTGGCTGTGATTCCGCGTTTTGCCGACAAGACCTTTGACGAACGCGGCTTCCATGACGCTGTCAAGGCGGCCGTGCAGCACGCCCGGCATGTGGCGGTTTCGAGCCGGCGTTTTGTCTGTGTCAACATCAGTGCCGGCACGGTTTCCCTGACGCGCGATACTGGTTTGCCCGAAGGCAAGGTCAGCGTCAGTTGCACATCGGCGATTGCCTTGCCTGCCCCCGGCCGCGGCTGTTCGGCCACCAATCAGGTGTGTGCGCCGTCCGGAGTTGTGCTCGGCGGGACCTCCAGCCTGCTTTTCGATCCGCTTGGGCGGTTGGTCAGTGCGCCGGGAACGCCAGCGTCATCAGCGGCAACCCTGACGATCAGCAATCAGCCCAGCATCACGGTCTCGCCTGAAACGGGGTATGTCGAATGAACCGGCATCAGGGCATGACTCTGATCGAGTTGATCATTTTCATCGTCATCGTTTCGGTGGGAATCGTCGGTATTCTTTCCGTGTTCAATGTGACGGTCAAGGGTAGCGCCGATCCGGTCGTGCGCAAGCAGGCACTGGCCGTGGCGGAAGCGATGCTGGACGAAATCATGTCCAAGAGTTTTGTTCCGGCCACCTATGCCGGTACGGATCGTGCCCAGTTCGACGATATCAGCGATTATTCGGGCTATACCCAAACCGGTATCAAGGCAATCGACGGGTCTGCCATCAGTGGGCTCGAAAGCTATGGATTGAGCGTAACGGTGGTCTCGACGGCACTTTCTGGGGTGGCTGCCGGCAATGTGAAGCAGATCACAGTGACGGTGACCGGCGGGGGTAATGGCGTGGCGCTTACGGGATACCGGACGGATTATGAATAGCCGGGCGATGCGGGGATTTACGCTGATAGAGGCCGTGATGACCATCGTTATCACCGGGATACTTGCCAGCATGGTGGCAGTGTTTATTCGTGCGCCGATTGACGGCTATATTGACACCGTACGCCGGGCCGAACTGACGGATGCGGCGGATGGCGCGTTGCGCCGGATTGCACGCGATGTGCATACGGCCCTGCCCAACAGCCTGCGAACATCAAATCCGACGAGCAGTAATTGCTTCGAGTTTCTGCCGGTGGTCGGCGGAGGGCGCTATCGGGCGTCCAAAACCACAGTCGGCACCGGCGACGTGCTCGATTTTTCTGTTGCTGATACGTCGTTCGATGTGTTGGCCAGTAACAACCTGCCCGTGTTTTCCGGCGGAACCTACCATGTGGCCATCTACAACCTTGGGATCCCCGGGGCGGATGCCTATACCCCGGCCGATCATAACCGTAGCCAGATCGACAGTACGGCGACTTCGAGCAACATTGTTCTGGTTTCCGGAAACCAGTTTCCGTTGGAGTCGCCGGGAAAACGTTTTCAGGTGATCCCAAATTATTCGGTTGTTTATTCCTGTTCCGGCGGAAAGTTGCTGCGTTCACAGCAGGCAATTTCAGCGACACAGATGGCAAGTTGCCCATCCACCGGTACCGTGCTGGTAAACAACGTCAGTTCGTGCAGTTTCAGTTATACCGCTGCCGTATCGCAGCGAAACGGGCAACTCACCATGCGGCTCGGTATCACGCAATCGGGAGAGTCGGTCATGCTTTACCATGAGGTCCACGTCGACAATGTTCCCTAGAACGCAACGCGGGTTTGCGATAGTTTCGGCCATATTTCTGCTGGTGGTACTGGCGGCGCTGGGTGGTTTTATCGCGACCGTGTCGACCAATCAGCAAATCGGCGCGGCGCTTGATGTGATGGGTGCGAGGGCCTATCAGGCCGCCCGTTCCGGAACGGAGTGGGGGCTTTATCAGGCGCTGAAAGCTTCGTCCTGTGCGGCATCGACTGATATTGGCGTCCTGGACGGCATTGCGGTGACGGTGAATTGCTCGGTGGTGGCGTCCTCGTCCACGGCGACGACCGAGTCGGGAATCGGGGTGATCTACTCGATATCCGCAACCGCCTGCAACATTCCGGCAAACACGGCACCTGCCTGTCCGGGGAGTTCGTCGAGTCCAAACTATGTCGAGCGCCGTGTCGTCGTGCTGGCGGATACCACCCCGCAGTAAAAGGGTAATGATGTGTGAGCAGGATGCTCAAAATGTTCAAACTGGCTCGAAGTTTAGTGTAACATTCACACGCAACCTGACAGGGTTTCTCATATTTGATGTTTTCGATCTTCCGCAAACTGAAATCTTCCAGCCGGCTCGTCCTGAGCCGGAGCGGTGGGTCGGTCTCCCTTGCTTCCGTCGATTGTTCGCGCGATCAGCCCAAAGTCACTTACTGCGGAATTTTTCCGTTTGCTGAAAATACGCCCCATGCGTGGACCGAACTTGCGCGGCAAGTGCCGATGATCAATGGGCGTTGTCTGATGATCCTGGCCCCCAGTGAGTATCAGCTGGTGCAGGTGGAAGCGCCCAATGTACCGAGTGCCGAAATCAAGCAGGCGGTTCGCTGGAAGCTGAAGGATGTGTTGGCCTATCCTCTGGAGCAGGCGACAGTGGATGTGCTGGATATTCCCGCCGATCCGGGCAGTTCTGGCCGGGCGCATTTTATGTACGCCGTGGCGGCTCGGAACGAGACAATCAAGGCCTGCATGGACCATGCCGAACTGGTGGATGCGAATCTTGAAGTCATCGATATTCCTGAACTGGCGCAGCGCAATATTGCCGGAATGCTGGAGGAGGCGGGGCGGGGTGTGGCGTTGCTGTCATTCAATCAGGACGGTGGGCTGCTGACCTTTACCGCCGGGGGCGAGCTTTACTTTGCGCGCCAGATCGAAATCAATGCGTTTCAACTGGCTGCGGCGGACGATGATCAACGTTTGCGCAATTACGAACGGCTGGTGCTGGAGTTGCAACGCTCGCTGGATAATTTCGAACGGCAGTTCAACTATGTGTCCGTGACTCGTCTGGTGCTCGGCCCGATGAAGGGGCAGTCTGCGCTGGAAAACTATCTGCGGGAAAATCTCTACGTCAAGATTGAAAGCATGAATTTTTCAGATCTGCTTGATATCTCGGCAATCGACGGGCTGGATGATCTGGGCATGCAATCGGAAAGTTTTTATGCGCTGGGGGCGGCGTTGCGGCCAGAGGGGGCCGTCAGGTGAGCCAGCAGATCAATCTGGTCAATGAGTCTTTGCGCAAGCAGAAGGAGTTTCTGACTTCTGTGACCTTGCCGTACGTCCTGGGAGCAGCGCTGTTGCTGTTTTGTCTGATGTCGGCATATGTGTGGCAGCAGACCTCCCGGCTCGCGACCGAGCGCGCTGAGTGGGCCATGCGTGCCGAGCAAGCACGGGTCGCCATGACCCGGGCGTCGCAACAGTTTCCGATTCGCCAGCAGAGCCCGCTGTTGCAGGCTGAAATCAGGAATGCAGAAGAAAAAATCCAGTCCCGGGATCGCGTATTCAGGTTGCTGGAAAGCGGTGTGGTAGGGAGGACGCAGGGATTTTCGCCCCTGCTCGAGGCCTTTGCCAGACAGGGCGTACAGGGAGTTTGGCTGACCCGGGTAGAGGTGAATGCCAAGGGTGAGCGGATGAGTCTGGGCGGCAAGGCGCTGAGCGCGGATCTCATTCCTCAATATATTACCCGCCTGTCGGCGGAGCCGGCGCTTCGGGGACGTCATTTCACCGCCTTTCAGGTGGGGGTGCCCAAACCGGCGGCCCAGGTCGCCGGGCAACCGCAGCCGGTCGTGACAGTGCCTGCTTTCGTGGAGTTTGTGCTTTCGGCAGACAGGGTGACGGATGAGCCGAACGATGCGGCAGCAAAACCCCAGGCGGAGGCTGTTCGATGAAAGCGCAATGGGGGCAATGGATGGCCAGATTCGATGCACTTCAACCGCGCGAGCGGCTGATGCTGGTGCTCGGCGTATTGGTCCTGATGTGGGCGCTGTTTGATAATCTGCTGCTGACCCCCATGCTGAACAGGCAGAAACTTTACCGGCAGGAAATGAGTACGGATCAGAACACGGCGGCCCAGTTTCAACAGCAAACGCAGCAACTGCTTCAAGCAGCAAAAATCGACCCGGATGAAGGCAGCAGGCAGCGTTTGAGCCAGTTGCAGCAACAGCTCGCCGAAAAGGATGCACAGTTGCAATCAACCCAGCAACAGTTGATTGCTCCGGACCGAATGCCTCGCGTACTCGAGAGCTTGCTGCAACGTGACAAATCGATCAAGCTGGTGTCGCTGACCACGATGCCGGTCAGTGGCCTGATGGAGGGCGGGGTGGTCGCGGACGGCAAGACGAAGGCGCATCCTGCGGATAGCGGGACCGGTATTTACAGGCATGGATTCGAGATTCGGCTGGAAGGCGGGTATCTTGATCTGCTGCGTTACGCTACGACACTGGAGAATTCTGCCTGGCACATGTTGTGGGGCGAAATGAAACTCGATGCAACAACCTACCCCAGGTCCACTTTGATTCTGAATGTGTATACATTGAGTCTGGATAAGGCATGGTTAAGTCTCTGAAAATAATTCTTAAATGCTTTATCATGACGGGCGGACTCGTCTGGCTGATTGCGGGCTATTGTGGCGATGTGCTGATCGATCCGACTAAGCCCCCGGCTGCGGCCATACAGGCCAATTCTACTGGGGGAGGTTCGGTTGCCATGCCGGATCAGGGGCCGGTGCTGCAGGCGGTGAAGATTTCCGGGAAGCGCAAACTTGCCACCATCAGCGGTCAGGAATACAGACTGGGAGACAAGGTGGGTGATGCAAAGCTTGTGGCAGTGCGTGACCATGAAGCTGATTTGCGTAACCCGGATGGATCGTTGCAGACATTACAAATGTATTCAGGTGTCACTAAAACGGTGATCGGGCCAAAAAAGAAAACACCTTCCAGAACGGAAGGCAAAACATATCCATGACAAAACGGCTGCATTTTCTGATGGGTTGTGCGCTGCTTGCAGCATGCACGACCAATCCTCCGCGAGATACTTCGACGCTGGATCATATCAACACGGAATTGCAGCAGATCAGCCAGCAAAGCAAGTCCACTTCTCAGGCAGTACCGGAATCTGTCAGTAACTCCTTGTTGCCGCCTCTCAGGATGGCCGTTCCGAAAAACAGTGCCAAACAGCTCGAGCAGAGATTCGATCTGGTGGTCAACGAAGCCCCGGCCAACCAGGTGCTGATGGGCATCGTTTCGGGAACGCGTTACAGCATGCTGGTGCATCCTGACGTCAAGGGCAACATTTCCGTCAATCTCAAGGATGTCACCGTGTTCGAGGCGCTGGATGCGGTCCGTGACCTGTATGGCCTGGATTACCGTCTGGAAGGCTCGCGGATTTTTGTCATGAAGCCCGGCTTGCAGGCCAAGGTTTACAAGGTGAATTACATTCCCGGCATTCGCCGCGGCAGCAGCGATATCCGGGTGACTTCCGGTGCCGGCGAGTCGTCCGGAGGTAATGGCAGTTCCGGCAGCAGCACGACGACCAACCGCCAGATGCAGGCCAGTAATCTCAGCATGAGTGCACGCACCGACTTCTGGGGCGAAATGGAAGACGGGATACGGACCATCGTCGGATGCAAGATTCCAAGTAGTACATCGCAATCCGCAACGGGTACGACAGCCAGCACATCTTCGACCAGTGCCAACCATGCGGGATCGCAGGCGGAATTCAATAGCTACGGTGCCCGTGAGCGTGGTCTGACCGGCTGCCCCGAAGGCAAGGCGGTCGTGGTGAACCAGATGGCAGGCACACTGCTTGTGCGTGCAATGCCGGATGAGCTGCGCACGGTGGAAGGCATGCTTCGTGCCATGCAGGTCAGTATCGAAAAGCAGGTGATCCTCGAAGCCAAGATCATCGATGTCGAGTTGAATACGGCCTCCCAGCAGGGCATCAACTGGTCTTATTTTCACAGTGGCCGGCATGGGCTGTCGGTAGGAGCCGATCCTAACCGGATTGCCGAAAGCGGGCGCTCCAGGACGGGCGGACTCGGGATGCTGGATACGACGAATTCCACGGTGACCTACCCGAGCCTCGGCAGCGTACTCGGGACCGGGTTGCTGAGTTCGGCCGGCGGAGCGTTCGCGGCGGGCCTGGGGATTGCGTTCCAGATTCATAACTTCTCTGCCTTGCTGGATTTTCTGCAAACCCAGGGCGAAGTTAATGTGCTTTCGAGCCCGCGCATCGCGACCACCAACAACCAAAAAGCCGTACTCAAAGTGGGCCGGGACGAGCAGTATGTCACCGGCTTCGAGAACAACACCAACACTACAACCACGACCGGCGGCACAACGGTCAACATGCCGACCCCTGTCTATTCCACCTTCTTCTCAGGTATTTCGCTTGATGTGACGCCCCAGATCGATGATGACGGCAATATCACCCTGCATGTGCATCCGCTGGTGAGCGAGGTGACGGAGGTCGAGAAAAAGACCATCAACAACCAGTTGCTGCCTTTTGCTTCCAACAAGATCAGCGAGACCGACAGCGTGGTCAAGGTCAGGGATGGTCAGATCGTGGTCATCGGCGGGTTGATGACCGACTCTTACCTGGATTCCCGTTCCGGCGTCCCGGGTGCCAGCAAGGTGCCGGTGGTCGGAGCCGCTTTCCGCAAGGGTGGGCAGCAGTCGACCAAGCGTGAACTGGTGATCATGATCAAGCCCACCATCGTGCAGGGGGACAGCAATGTCTGGGCTGATGATATTTCTGCCGCACAACAGCGCATCGAAAGCATGGGTGCAGCGACCGGCCCAAGACCGTAGCGATGTATCTCGAATTTTACGGTCTGCGCGAACTCCCGTTCAACCTGACACCTGACACCTCATTCTTTTTTCCGTCGCACCGTTATCAGGAGGCACTTAATACTCTGCTGATCGCAGCCCGTACCGGGGAGGGCTTTATCAAGATCACCGGGGAGGTCGGAACGGGGAAAACTCTGCTGTGCCGCAAGTTCATGAGCAGTCTGGATCAGGAATTCAAGACGGCTTATATTCCGAATCCGTTTCTCGATCCCCATTCATTACTGCTGGCGCTGGCGGAGGAACTTGGCGTGAGCCAGGAACCCGGTATCAATCAGCACAGTTTGCTGAAAGCGCTGACCAATGCGCTTATGGATTATGCGCGGGAAGACAAGCGGGTCATTATCTGTCTGGATGAGGCGCAAGCCATGCCACTGGAGAGCATGGAGGCTTTGCGTTTGCTGACCAACCTCGAGACCGAGAAACGCAAGCTGTTACAGGTGGTGATCTTCGGGCAGCCGGAACTGGATGTGAAGCTCGATCATGTATCGATTCGTCAGCTCAAGCAACGTATCACTTTTGATTATGTTCTGGACGTTCTGTCGCGCGACGACCTGCATTATTATGTCAACCATCGCTTAATCGTAGCCGGATATCAGGGCGGGAGATTATTCAGTCCTCTGGCGTTGTGGATGTTGCACCGCAAGAGTGGAGGAGTTCCGAGACTGGTTAACATCCTGGCGCACAAGGCGTTGATGTCAGCATATGGCAAGGGCCGGAAAGCCGTGGGTGTGTCTGATGTGCTTTCGGCTTCCAGAGATACCGGATCTACCCGTCGTCGTGGCGGTCTGGCTGGCTGGATTGCGGCATTGCTGGCCACCGCTGCGCTGGCTGCATTTTGGGTAATGACACAATGAGCTTGATCAATCAAATGTTGAAGGATCTTGAGCAGCGCAATGCCCCGACAGGCGAGGCCAGGCCGCTGGGAGGCAAGGTTCGCTCGGCACAGGAGGTGAGATCGGTTGGGTTGTTATCCAAGGTATTGCTGGTGCTGGCACTCATTGCTGCGGTGGTGGCTGCTACGGTCTGGTGGAAACTTCATCGGACGAAAACCGTGTCAATGACTGTTTCTGCCGTACCGGTCAAACCAGTGACAACTGTCACTGCTTCCCCGCCCCCAGTTTCTCAGCAGACCGAGCAGAAAGAATTACCGCCAGCAGTGCTGGTTGAACCTTCGGTGACAGAGACACCGCCACCACTGCAACGCGCTCCGATGCCGGAATCCAGACCCAGAAAATCGACTGCCGCTGCGACAGCGGAGCCTGCTCCGGTGAAGGCTTCCGAGCCACATCCAGTCGTGAATCCTGTCGAGTTGACGACTTCTACCAAACCGGAAGTAGAGCCCAGAGAACGGCACGTGTCCAAACCAATACCGGCCAGTCCGTCGGTATCACTGAAGGTCGTAACGCCTCAGCAGAAAAGTGACAATCTTTACAAGCAGGCAGTTGGCCTGCTGCAACAGGGGCGCGTGGCCGAAGCAAACGAGGCGCTGACCCAGGCACTGTCCGAGAATCCCTCCAATCATGGTGCCCGTCAGTTGTTGGCCGGGTTGATGCTGGAGGGCAAACGGTTTACCGAGGCTCTGAGTCTGCTTCAGGAAGGTGTTCAGATTGCGCCGGAGCAGACCGGGTTTGTCATGGCCTTGGCAAGGTTGCAGGTGGAGTTCGGTGAGCGCAATTCCGCACTCCAGACGCTGGAACAAGGTGTCAAATATGCGACCGATAATGCCGAATATCATGGTTTTTATGCGGCATTGTTGCAACGTGACAATCGCCACGAAGAAGCCGTTAGCAACTATCTGGCCGCTTTGCGTGGCGATCCGGCCAATACCAGCTGGCTGATCGGAGCGGGGATTTCCCTGCAGGCACTGGATAAACCGGCCGATGCCAGAGAGGCGTTTGAGCGTGCGCGCCAGTCCGGTCAGTTATCTCCTGAGTTGCTCACTTTCGTCGAGCAGCGACTGAAGCAGCTTCAAGGGAAGTAGCTATCCCTATTCTTTCAGCGTTCGGGATGCAACCCAGCATTCCACCCTGCCGGCGTCGGCTCGTTTCAGGGTTTGAGCCAATTCGTTCAGGGTGGCTCCGGTGGTCATCACGTCGTCGATAATGGCAATCGTGGCTCCCCTCAGTTCCCGTGTTGTGACAAAAGCACCCCGTACATTTCTTTTGCGTAATTCCAGCGATAGGCCTGCTTGAGATTCTGTCGGTCGTACTCGTAACGCCACCTCGGATTCAAGGGGCAGGTCCAGAATATGTGCAATCCTGCGGGCGATTTCATGGGCCTGATTGAAACCTCTCTGTTTCAGACGTGAGGCATGCAGTGGCATCGGCAGAATGAAATCGGGTTTCTCGTTCCCGGCAATCTTTCGCACGATTGCATTTGCCAGCAAATCGGCAATTGACAGCTGTCGATGATATTTGAGTGCGTGAATAAGTTTGTTGACCGGGAAATCAAAAGCAAGCGGCGAAAAAGTGGCGTCAAAATGAGGGGTCTGACCAAGACAGCGGCCGCATACTTCGCCTGCATTTGTGGGGAGCGCACAGACCGGGCAGCTGTGACCTCTGAGCCATGGCATGTCCTGCATGCATCCCGGGCAGAGCTGCTCATGCAGGCTCAGCCCACCACAAAGAATGCAATTCTGGGGGAGAAGGGTGTGCGCAATATTTGCGCAAATGTCAATTAATTGCATGGATGTTTATTGACACCATATAATGCGATTTTCACAGCGGCACGGTGCCCTCAATTATGCCAGCGAAAATCATTACTTCAGATCAGCAAAAACGCGATGCCCAGTTGTTCAACATTCTTTCCTGTGCAGCCATCGCGCTGATGCCGCTGATCATTCCAACCCTGTTGTGGGTTGCGGCCTCTATTTTTGTTCATGCCTCAATCGCCCACCATCCCAACCAGCGTGTAAGAGAATTTCTATATCCGGGTGGTTACCGCTTTTATGGCATGGTGGGTGCACTGGTCGTTGTGCTGAATTTCAGCGGCATCATGTCCGGGTGGATTCATGGCGTCATCAAGCTGGGCCCGTTGCATTTGCCGGTATTCTGGGTATGGGTATGGGTGGTCAGCATGTTGGTGGTCGTGCCCCTGGGAATACGGGACATTGTGCGTGCACGTAAGGAAAACTGGCAGGATATGATTCTGGAGAATGTGCATGAATAAGCTTTCCGATTTGCCTGAAACCCGCAAGAAATGGAAGGTGGCTGAGATCGCCGAACTGTTTGATCTGCCTTTTTCAGATCTGATCCATCGTGCGCAGACAGTGCATCGATTGCACTTCGACCCGAATGCCGTGCAGGTCAGCACCCTGCTGTCGATCAAGACCGGCGGATGCTCTGAAGACTGCGGTTATTGCCCGCAATCGGCGCGCTATCATACCGGTGTCGAGAACGAAGACCTGCTGGCGCTGGAGGATGTCGTGGCTGCCGCCAAGGCTGCCAAGGACAAGGGGGCCAGCCGTTTCTGCATGGGCGCGGCGTGGCGCGGACCAAAACAACGGGATCTGGAGCCGGTGCTGAAAATGATCTCCGAAGTGAAGGCGCTTGGAATGGAAACCTGTGCAACGCTGGGGATGCTCAAGGAAGGACAGGCCGACCAGCTGAAAGAAGCCGGGCTCGACTACTACAACCACAATCTTGATACGGCGCCGGAGTTCTACGGTGAGGTGATTACTACCCGTACCTATCAGGACAGACTGGATACGCTGGATCAGGTGCGTGAAGCTGGCATGCATGTCTGTTGTGGCGGCATCATCGGCATGGGTGAATCCCGCACGCAACGTGCCGGCCTGATCGCACAACTAGCCAACATGGACACACCGCCGGAATCGGTACCGATCAACTTGCTGACCCAGGTCGAAGGGACGCCGCTGTGCGGTACGGACGAGCTGGATGAAATCGAATTTGTTCGAACCATCGCGGCAGCACGCATCACCATGCCAGAATCTCATGTGCGGCTTTCCGCTGGGCGCAGCCAGATGTCGGATGCGATGCAGGCATTGTGTTTTATTGCCGGTGCCAATTCGATCTTCTACGGTGAAAAGCTGCTGACTACCGGCAATCCGGATACCGGGGCCGACCAGATGTTGTTCGACAAGCTGGGTATTCACCCCGAGTAGACCGTGTTCGAGGCATTGCAGCAAGAGCTGGCGGAACGCGCCGCACAGGATTTGCTGCGACGGCGCCGTGTGCTTGAAAGCCCTCAGGGATCGCATATCCGGGTCGACGGGCGCGATGTGTTGTCTTTCTGCAGTAATGATTATCTCGGCCTGGCCAATCACCCTGCATTAACTGCAGCCGTCAAGGCGTCCGTCGAATCCGCAGGCGTTGGCAGTGGTGCATCGCATCTGATTACCGGGCATCATCAGTTGCATCACCAGCTGGAAGATGCACTGGCTGATTTTGTCGGATTGCAGCGCGCACTCCTTTTTTCCACGGGTTACATGGCCAATATCGGCGTGGTCACCGCGCTGGTCGGGCGTGGTGACGCCGTATTTGCTGACCGGCTGAACCATGCATCGCTGAACGATGCTGCAGTCCTTTCTCGCGCCGAGTTGCGGCGCTACCCGCACAACGACATGGCAGGACTCGAAAAGCTGCTCAAAACATCCAGAGCCAGGAGAAAACTGGTGCTGGCTGATGCCGTGTTCAGCATGGATGGTGATATTGCGCCGGTCACCGATCTTCTGACTTTATGCGAGCAATACGATGCCTGGCTGATGCTGGACGATGCGCATGGTTTTGGGGTGCTTGGTAACGGGCGAGGCATTCTGGCCGAGCATGGCATCCATTCGCCACGCGTGATTTATATGGCGACGCTGGGCAAGGCAGCGGGGGTGGCTGGTGCTTTCGTGGCCGGGGAAGCGGTATTAATCGAAAGCCTGATCCAGCATGCGCGCAGTTACGTGTACACCACGGCGTCTCCGCCATTGCTGGCGGGCGCACTGCTGGCCAGTCTGGAGCTGATCAAGAAGGAGGGCTGGCGTCGCGACCGGCTGAGCTTGTTGATCCGAAGCCTGCGTGACGGGCTGCAGCATTGCAGATGGTCTCTGGCTGGATCGCACACACCGATTCAGCCACTGATGATTGGAAGTAATGATGAGGCGATCCGGGTAAGCGAGCATATGCTTGAAGACGGTATCCTGGTGCCGGCCATTCGCCCGCCGACGGTACCCAAAGGAACGGCCCGGTTGAGAATTTCCCTTTCTGCGGCGCACACCGAGGCCGATGTGGCGCAACTGATTGCTGCCATCCGCAGGGTGGAGTGAGTATGAGCTTGCATGTCGAAACGCTTGGGCAGGGACCGGATCTGGTTATGGTACACGGCTGGGGCATGCATGGCGGTGTATGGGGGCCGGTGCGCGATGCACTGGCGGCATCATTCCGTCTACACCTGATCGATCTGCCCGGACTCGGGCACAGTTGTCCCATCACGCCTTATGTGCTTGAAGGATTGACTGGCGAGATTGCGTATTCGGTTCCTGAAACGGTTGCTGTTTGCGGCTGGTCTCTTGGGGGGCAGGTTGCGATGCGATGGGCGCTGGATCGGCCGAACCAGATCAGCAAGCTGGTACTGGTGGGTACGACGCCAAAATTCATCAATGATGAGGGCTGGACCGTCGGCATAGCGGCAGAGACGTTCCGTCAGTTTGCCTCGCAGGTGCAACAGGATTACCGCGGAACCCTGTCAAAATTTCTGGCATTGCAGGCGCATGGGGGTGACGCATCTAAGGAGACGGTTCGTCGATTGCGGGATCAGTTCTTTCTGCGGGGAGAGCCGTCTTCGGATGCCTTGCAGTCTGGTCTGGACATTCTGTTACAAACCGATCTGCGTGACGAGATCGAGGGACTGAAAACGCCCACAATGATTCTCCATGGCGATTGCGACCGATTGGCACCACCGGAAGCCGGTACCTGGCTTGCTCATCATCTGCCAAGCGCGCAATTACGAATCTGTAAAGGCTCATCTCATGCCCCGTTTATCTCGCATCCGGCATGGTTCACAAAGTGCATGGAGGAGTTTCTGCTTGGATAGCAGCGCTTACAGAATTGACAAGAGGCGGGTGCGAGCTTCGTTCGGACGGGCAGCCGCTGATTATGATGCGGCGGCCGTGATGCAGCACGAAGTGTTTGAACGCATGTTTACACGGCTCGATCTGGTAAAGCTGCAACCGCACACCATTCTTGATGCCGGCTGCGGACCGGGACGCAGCCCTGGCCGTCTGGCAGGCCGTTATCGGGATGCGAGGGTTCTGGCACTTGATATTGCCTTGCCGATGTTGAGGATGGGCATGTCAGCAAGATCCCGCTGGGACAAATTGACCGGAAGATCACGGCAATCGTTTATTTGCGGAGACATCGAAGCGCTGCCGTTAGTCGATAATGGTATCGATTTGGCCTGGTCCAATCTCGCCATACAGTGGTGCAATGATCTTGACACCACCTTTCGGGAATTCCATCGGATTCTGAAGCCCGATGGCCTGCTCATGTTCAGCACTTTCGGGCCGGACACGCTGAAGGAATTGCGTCAGGCATCAAATGCTGATGCTGGATATACCCATGTCAACCAGTTCATAGACATGCACGACATTGGCGATGCACTTGTTCGTGCCGGGTTTGATGATCCGGTGATGGATGTCGAGCACTTTACGCTGACCTATGCGGATGTGATGAGCTTGATGCGGGATTTAAAGCTGATCGGCGCACACAATTCCACAGAGGGGCGTCGTCGTGGGCTGGAGGGCAGGTCCTTCTTGCAGAAAATTGTTGAGAACTATGAACAATTCCGGTCCAAAGGCAGGCTGCCAGCGACTTATGAGGTTGTCTATGGGCATGCATGGAAGGGGCAACCCAAACTGGCCGGTACCGCGCAAACAATAGCCTGGCATCCACGGCGATGAAGCAGGGCTATTTTGTTACCGGAACCGATACCGGCATCGGCAAGACGACGGTATCCTGCGTGTTGCTGCGCGCCTTTGTGGCGCGTGGAATGCGTGCCGTTGGCATGAAACCCGTGGCCTCTGGCTGCCTGAAAACGCTCAGTGGCCCGGTGTCGGAAGATGCCTTGCAATTACAGGCGGCCGGGAGCGTGGAAGCTGGCGTGAACATGATCAATCCTTACGCCTTTGAGCCGGCTCTGGCCCCGCACATTGCAGCAGGAATGACAGGCACTGAAATTGAACTGGCTACGATAGCAAATGCCTTTAACACACTTCAGGCCATGGCCGATGTAGTCATTGTCGAGGGCGTTGGTGGATTCAGGGTTCCGCTCAACGAGATACAGGATACTGCGGATATGGCGGTGATGCTGCGCCTGCCCGTTGTCCTGGTGGTAGGGATGCGCCTTGGGTGCCTCAACCACGCATTGCTGACCCTTGACGCAATCCGGCAAAGAGATTTGAAACTCGCAGGCTGGGTAGCCAACCGCGTCGATCCGGACATGGATGCCTTCGAAGAAAATCTGGCAGCGCTCAGGCAGCGTATTCCTGCCCCTTGCCTTGCCGTGATTAATTTCCAGAATGATGTAAATGGGTTTCAGAAAAACGCGGTGGCTGATATAGAATTGCCGAATGCTGGATCCTGACCTATGGATAACATACTGGAGGACATGCCATGAGTTCATTGCTCGAGAAAATTGCCGAAAACCTGAATCTTCGTAAGCAGTTTCTGACGATTTCGATTCTGGTTGCAGTGGCGTTCATGGTCGTACATTACACTGACTCGCTTCCAGTCATGCTCGGCCTGCTGGCCCTGAATGTGGTTGCTGCCTTGTGGTTCGGGGTGCGCGCGGCCAAGCGTGCCGAGGCGATTGTCGGGGCATTGCAGACCATGGCAGCCGGGAATGTGTCGAAAAAATTCGGTCTTAATGGCAAGGATGATTTTGCTTGGATGGGTTATGAATATGACTCGGCGCGCAAAGGCATGTCCAAGCTGATCCAGACGGTACGCGACACGGCTCTGGATTTGAATTCGGCCGCGGGCGAAATGAGCGGGATTGCCACTCGCACCAAGGAAGCTATTGCCAGCCAGGGGGAACATACGCACCAGATCGCCGAGAGCATCATGCAGCTTGCGGATCAGGTCAAGGATGTTTCGCGTCATGCAACGCAAGTGGCGGCCTCCGCGCGCGAAGCGAATTCTGCTGCCAAAAATGGCAGTTCGGTCGTCGGCGATACGATCCATGCGTTGGAGCACATTTCGAGCGATGTTCAAGGTATTGCAGAATCCATCAGTTCGCTACAGGACGAGATCAACAAGATCAGCACGGTCATGCAGGTGATTCGTGAAATTTCCGAACAGACCAATTTGCTGGCTCTTAACGCAGCCATCGAAGCCGCTCGTGCAGGGGAGGCGGGCCGTGGTTTTGCCGTGGTGGCAGACGAAGTGCGCAATCTGTCCCAGCGCACAGGCAAATCCACTGAAGAAATCAATCTGATAATCACCAGCCTGCAAAACAAGGCTCAGCAGGTTTCAAGAACCGTGCAGGAGAAACAGGGAGAGGCTGCAACCGCAGCCGGTAACGCCAAGTCTGCCGACCAGGCCCTGCAAGGCATACTGACTTCGGTCGAGTCGATCGTCGGAATGTCCGATACCATTGCCAGGCTGGCTTCACAGCAGGAAATAGCGGCTGGCGGTATCACGGACACGGTCAGCTTCATCGAAGGTTTGTCGCAGAAGAATGAAGAAGAGGCCAATGCGTTTCATTCCATGTCGCAGGAATTGAGCGTGAAAGCGCAGAACCTCAACACCACTGTGTCGAAATTTGTGGTCTAGACTGTGTTTGGCAGTCATTTAAACAGTAACGGCAGCCCAGGCTGCCGTTACTGTTTTATGCGGCCTGAATCGGAATCTCGCGTCGCAGGTCCTTGATGCGGTTCATCGCATCGACGTAGACCAGTTCCGGCTTGAACTTTTCCAGTTCCAGTTCGTTGTAGACCGCGTAGGTCGCAATGATCAGGATGTCGCCGGGCGCGGCGCGGCGTGCTGCTGCGCCATTGACCGAAATGATGCCGGAGTTGCGCTGTGCCCTGATGGCATAGGTGGTGAATCGCTCGCCGTTGTTGACGTTGTAGATTTCGATCTGCTGATATTCGCGGATATCGGCTGCTTCCAGCAGAATCTCGTCAATCGCGCACGAACCCTCATATTCCAACTCGGAGTGCGTGACACGCACCCGGTGCAGCTTGGATTTGAGCATGGTTCTCTGCATGGTCGACCTTGAACGAGGAAGAGTAAAAGTGCGCATTATAGATCAACGAGTTGACCACGTCACCAGTTGTACGGTTCCGTCTACAAGGCTTCCAGCTTGGCGTATTCCAGTGCCAGCCACTTGGTTCCTACGTCTCTGAAATTAACCTGGACACGGGCGTCGGAGCCGCCTTCGCAGGCAAGAATGACTCCCTGGCCAAACTTGGAATGGCGCACGCTCTGGCCAATGCGCCAGGGCAAGGAGGTGGTGGAAGCGCTCGATGACATTGATGACGGGGGTGTCTGGCCTTCGGAATAGCCGAATCTGGCTACCGGTCTGGCATTGAGGCGTTTAAGCAGGTTCTCCGGAATCTCATCCAGAAAGCGGGAGGGAATGTTATAGCGCACCTGTCCGTGCAGCATACGGCTTTGGGCATGACTCAAATACAGTCGTCTTCTGGCCCGGGTCACGGCAACGTACATCAGACGGCGTTCTTCTTCCATGCCGCCGGCCTCGGACATGCTTTGTTCGTGAGGAAAAAGTCCCTCCTCGACGCCGCTGATAAATACGGTGTGGAATTCCAGTCCCTTGGCAGCGTGGACCGTCATCAGTTGCAAAGCTTCCCGCCCGGGATCTGCCTGATGCTCTCCCGATTCCAGGCTGGCAAAGGTCAGAAAATCGATCAGTGAATTCTCTTCGCGCTCGTTGATGAATGCGATGGCTGCGTTGACGAGTTCATCAAGATTGGCAATGCGGTCTTCACTCTCTTTTTCCACCTGATAATGCTGGCGCAACCCGCTCATCTGAGTTACCACATCCATCATTTCCGGCAGAGGCAGACCGGCACAGGCTTCCTGCATGGATTTGATCAGTTCGACGAATCCTGCCACCTTGCCGGATGCGGTGCATGCCGCCTGCCACAGGCTGCACGCGCCGGCCCGTGCTGTTTCCTGCAGTTGCTCCAGGCTGCGTGCGCCAATACCGCGCGTCGGAAAGTTAATCACGCGCAGCAGCGAGGTGTCGTCATCCGGTGCGGTCACCAGACGCAGATAAGCCAGCGCATGCTTGATCTCGGCGCGCTCGAAAAACCGAAGTCCGCCATACACGCGGTAAGGGATACCGGCGGAAAAAAGCGCATGTTCAAGGATGCGGGACTGCGCATTGGAACGATAAAGCAAAGCCATCTGCGAGAGTTCGATGCCCTCGGTGTGCAGTGCCTTGACTTCATCCACGATAAATCCGGCTTCATCCTGATCGTTATAGGCGTCGAACAGCCGGATCGGTTCCCCCCCGCTTTCGGAAGTCCACAGGTTCTTGCCGAGTCGGTTGCGGTTATTGGCGATGATGGCGTTGGCGGCATCGAGAATATTGCTGTGCGAGCGATAGTTCTGCTCGAGTTTGATGACGTCCTGAACATCGAAATCCTGGCGGAAATCCTGCATGTTTCCCGCACGAGCGCCACGAAAGGCGTAAATGGACTGGTCGTCGTCGCCGACGGCGAAGAGGGTGTTGACCGGGCCTGCAAGCAGTTTCAGCCACAGATACTGCAGGCGGTTGGTGTCCTGAAATTCGTCGACCAGAATGTAGCGGAATCTTTCCTGGTAATGCTGGCGAAGATGGGTGTCGCGCGCCAATACTTCGTAGCAACGCAACAACAGTTCGGCAAAATCCACGACGCCTTCACGATTGCACTGGGCATCGTACTCGGCAAAAATCTCGCGCAATTTTTCGGAGTGGCGGTCGTAGGCTTCCACCCGATCGGCACGCAGCCCCTCTTCCTTGCAGTTGTTGATGTAGGCTTGTACCTGACGCGGCGGATATTTTTCGTCGTCTACATTCATCAGCTTCATCAGGCGCTTGATGGCCGACAACTGATCGGCGCTATCCAGTATCTGAAACATCGCCGGTAAGCCAGCCTCCCGGTGGTGCATGCGTAAAAACCGGTTGCACAGGCCGTGAAAAGTCCCGATCCACATGCCGCGGGTATTGATCGGCAGCATGGCGGAAAGTCGCGTCAGCATTTCCTTGGCGGCCTTGTTGGTAAAGGTCACGGCAAGGATGCCGTTGGGGGAAACGAGTCCGCTCTGGATCAGCCAGGCAACACGTGTGGTCAGTACGCGGGTTTTGCCGCTTCCTGCCCCGGCAAGAATGAGCGCCGAACGCTGGCCGAGCGTGACGGCTTCCAGTTGTTTGTCGTTGAGGCCGGTAAGCAGTTGTTCTGGCATGGAATTTTGGCAATGTAAATAAAAAATGCGCACTCCGCCGGAGCGCGCATTTTAATAATTTTGATCAGACGGGAACTACTTTTGCTTTTGGGCCGTCTTATGCTTAGACGTTGTTCGTCTCCCGCTTCTCCTCCCTGGGCGGGCGCCTTAATGCTAATTAAGGCATCTTCACTCCCCGGCTTTATTCCCCTTTTGCCGGGGATTTTTTTGCCTGCTTCAAGCGATGCAACCATCACTGAAGTCCGGTCAGTATATTCCCAATCTTTTGCCTTCGTAAAGCTAAAAATGGACCGTTAGCGCTGATTAAAATGACGGCAAGTTGTTATACTAGCCGCTGTTATTGAGAGCGTAATGAACAAATGATCGTGATTACCGGTGGTGCCGGCATGATAGGCAGCATGATTGCCTGGCAATTGAATCAACAAGGCCGCGAAGACCTAGTGATCGTGGACCGCCAGACGCATGCCGACCAATGGCAGAACCTGTGCCATCGGCGGTATACGGAATATCTGGATAAAGCCGAGTTTTTTCCATGGCTGGAGTCGGCTCGTGGAGTGGATGCCGTGATCCATATGGGTGCCATCAGCGCAACTACTGAACGTGACTGGAACCGTCTGCTGGAAGACAATATCCGTGCCAGCCAGAAATTGTGGAACTGGTGTACGCAACAGGGTGTACCCTTTGTCTATGCCAGTTCTGCCGCGACTTATGGTTCCGGTGACCGAGGCTATCATGACTCAGGGATTGAAGGCTTGCGCCCGTTGAATGCCTATGGTTACTCCAAGCACTTTTTCGATCAATGGGCATTGCGTCAGGTGGCGGACGGTAATGCGCCACCCCGATGGGCCGGACTCAAGTTTTTCAACGTATATGGCCCTAACGAATACCACAAGGAACGTATGGCCAGCGTGGCTTTTCACAGCTTCAATCAGTTTCGTGACACGGGCACTGTGAGACTGTTCAAAAGTGATCGCGAGGGGATCGCCGATGGCATGCAGCGCCGCGACTTCGTTTATGTGAAGGATGCAGCCGCTGTTGCGGTCTGGTTCTTGCAAGAGCAGCGCGCCTCCGGCATTTACAATCTGGGGACAGGACAGGCCCGTTCTTTCAAGGATCTGGCAACGGCCGTGATGGCCAGTACCGGCCGCGAGCCGCATATCACCTGGATCGAGATGCCGGACGATCTCAAAGGGAAGTATCAGTACTTTACCGAGGCGGATATGACCAAGCTTATTGCCGCCGGATACGACCAGCCGTTTCATACTCTGGAAGAGGGTGTCCGCGATTATGTTCAAAACTACCTGATGCAAGACGATGTCTACTGCTAACCAAATTATCCAGCAATCTCTGGCCGCTCACTTAGAGCTCATCAGCCAGCTTGAAGCGCTTACTCCCGATATCGTGCAGTTGGGAAAGATCGTCAACGACAGTCTGGCAAGGGGTGGGAAAATTCTGCTGATGGGCAATGGGGGTAGTGCTGCTGACAGCCAGCACATTGCCGCAGAGCTGGTCGGAAGGTTTCAGAAGGAGCGTCGTGGATTGGCTGCCGTTGCGCTTACCACCGATACTTCCATCCTGACTTCAGTGGGAAACGATTACGGTTTTGAGCACGTATTTGCGAGGCAGGTCGAGGCTTTGTGCCGGCCGGGAGATGTGGTGATCGGAATTTCCACATCGGGCAATAGTGCCAATGTTGTTCGTGCGATCGAAGCCGGCAAGGCTGTTGGCGCCGTGACTGTTGCCCTGACCGGGGAAGGAGGCGGCAAGCTGGGGTCTATGTGCGATCTCACGCTGGCCATGCCTTCTCGGGTCACTGCCCGGATTCAGGAAGGGCATATCTTGATCGGTCATATTCTGTGCGAGTTGATTGACGATGCAAACACGGCTGGCTGAGGCGATCCGTCGCAATTTCCGGCCGGTAGAAGATTCGGCGGTCTGGGCGCTGGTGATTGGCGATCTGATGCTGGATCGTTATCTCTGGGGTAAGGTGGAGCGCGTTTCACCTGAGGCTCCGGTACCGGTCGTGCTGCTCGACAAGGAAAACAGTCGTCCCGGCGGGGCGGCCAATGTTGCGGCCAATCTCGCCGGACTGGGATTGCCATGCAGGTTGCTGGGCTGTATTGGGGAGGATGCTGACGGTCAGTTGCTGGAGGCTGCCGTGGCAGGATCCGGGGTGGAAACGGTTGCCATTGTCAAGCTGCCTCATCGGCCCACCATCACCAAAACGCGGATTATCGGTGGCCATCAGCAGATGCTGCGGGTGGATCGTGAGTCCGGGGCAGCCTTTACCTCTGAAGAGGTCGCACTGATCGGGGCGAGTGTACGCAAAGCACTTCAGGACGGTCCGGCTGTGGTGGTCCTGTCCGACTATGCCAAGGGTGTGCTGCATCCCGAGATCTGTCAGTTGGTGATCGGGTTGTCGCAGGCAGCGGGAATCCCGGTGCTGGTTGATCCCAAGGGGCGCGATTATTCCAGATACCAGGGCGCTACGGCGCTGACGCCCAACCGGCGTGAAACCTCGGAGGCTTGTGGCGGAGTTGGCGACATAGACGCTTTGCTCGACGCGGCAGATGCGCTGCGTCAGTCGCTCGGACTGGAATTTCTTGCGGTCACGCGCAGCGAAGAGGGAATTTCTCTGATCGAACAAGATCAGCGCCTGCATATCCCGGCCCTGGCACGGCAGGTGTTTGATGTTTCAGGCGCCGGTGACACCGTGATTGCGACACTTGCGGCCGGCATGGTTGCGGGTCTGAATCATGTCGAGGCCCTCCATCTGGCCAATCTGGCGGCCGGAATCGTGGTTGGGCAAGTGGGTACCGTGGCCATCCGCCAGGATCAACTTCTGGCAGAACTGGCCGTCGAGGATGTCCGCGAACAGGCCGACAAAGTCTGCGATATGCCTCATCTGCTGCTGCGGATCGCCCAGTGGCGCGCGGCGGGACAACGCATCGTTTTTACCAACGGCTGTTTCGATCTGCTACATGCCGGCCATGTGACTTATCTGGAAGCCGCCAGGAAGATGGGAGACCGGTTGGTCGTTGGTCTCAACACGGACCGCTCGGTGAGCGCGCTCAAGGGTCCGGCACGCCCGGTGATCCACGAGCAGGACCGGGCGCGGGTGATGGCTGCGCTGGAGGCGGTGGACGCCATCATACTGTTCGATGAGGACACGCCGATTGAGCTCATCAACCGAATCAGGCCGGATGTGCTGGTCAAGGGAAGCGACTACAGGGAAGACCAGGTCGTGGGCGGCTCTCAGGTAAAATCCTGGGGGGGGCGGATTGCCCTGGTCGATGTTGTCCCCGGGCGCAGCAGTAGCGGTATCATCGATAAACTGGCAAGCTGAAACAGGTTATAATTTCGCCCCATGCACGAACACTCTCCCCGGCATATCGCCCCCGTCCAAAGCTCATCCAACCGCTCGTTTGGTCTGGTTTTTACTGCTTTTTTTCTGATTGTTGGCTTGCTGCCTTTGTTACACGGGCATGGCATCAGGCTGTGGGCGTTGTGGCTATCGGGCGTGTTTCTGCTGCTTGCCCTTGCCGTACCGGTGGTCCTGGCCCCGGCTAATCGGCTATGGACAAAGTTCGGGGCGTTGCTTCACAGCATTGTCAGCCCGGTGGCACTCGGCATTCTGTTCTTCGTCGTGGTCAGTCCGATAGCCATGGTGATGCGGTTGATGGGCAAGGATCCCTTGAGACGGAAGTTTGACCGTTCCGCTGGCAGTTACTGGATCGTGCGTAATCCGCCGGGTCCGGATGCCGATTCCCTCAAAAATCAGTTTTAGGAATTCAGTCATGTCGTTTCTGAAAGAGCTCTGGTCATTCATGCGCAGCCGCAAGAAATACTGGCTGTTGCCCATTATTATCATGATGGTTGTGCTGGGTGCGCTGATCGTCCTGGCGCAGGGCAGTGCTGTGGCACCATTCATCTACACCCTGTTCTAGGCCGCCACACGTGTACGTTCTCGGTATTTCCGCGTTTTACCACGATAGTGCTGCAGCGTTGCTGCGCGACGGCGAGATCATTGCCGCAGCCCAGGAAGAACGGTTCACGCGCAAGAAGCATGACGCCGGCTTTCCCAAACATGCGGTCGAGTACTGCCTGAAAGAAGCCGGGATTGCTCTGGGCGATGTCGAATATGTGGCATTCTACGACAAGCCCTTTCTCAAGTTCGAACGCCTGCTGGAAACCTATATCGCCTTTGCGCCCCGGGGATTTCAATCTTTCCGCATGGCGATTCCGGTATGGCTGCGCGAAAAGCTGTTTCTGAAGGATCTGCTGCGCAAGGAACTCGACGCATATGCCCCCGATTATGACTGGGATAGCCGCCTGCGCTTCTCGGAACACCACTTGAGTCATGCCGCCAGCGCCTTTTTCCCGTCCCCGTTCGAGGAAGCCGCAGTGTTGACCATGGATGGCGTCGGCGAATGGGCGACCACTTCGCTTGCCATCGGACGCGACAACAAACTTGAAGTGATCAAGGAAATTCACTTTCCCCACTCGCTGGGGCTGCTTTATTCGGCATTTACCTACTACACCGGCTTCAAGGTCAATTCCGGCGAGTACAAGGTCATGGGGCTGGCGCCCTATGGCGAGCCTAAATATGTGCAGAAAATCTTCGACCATCTTGTCGACCTGAAAGACGACGGTTCTTTCCGGCTGGATCAATCCTATTTCAACTACTGTACTGGGCTGACCATGACCAGCCCGAAGTTTCATGATCTTTTCGGAGGCCCACCCAGGCGCGCCGACGAGCCGCTGACCCAGCACCACATGGATCTGGCGGCGTCGGTACAGGCTGCGACAGAGCGTATCGTGCTGCAGCTTGCACGGGCCATTCGTCAGGAAACCGGCATCCCCAACCTGTGCCTCGCAGGGGGAGTGGCGCTCAATTGTGTTGCCAACGGCAAGGTGCTCCGGGACGGCAAGTTCGATCACATCTGGATCCAGCCAGCGGCAGGGGATGCCGGTGGTGCTTTGGGAGCGGCGCTGGCAGTGCATCACATTCATTTGGGGCAGTCCCGGGTTGCTGATGGTCGCGACAAGATGCGGGGTTCCTATCTTGGCCCCGCATTCGAGCAGAGCGAGATCGAACGCCGCCTGACCGATGCCGGTGCAAAATTCAGCGTTCTCGACGATGCGGCGCTGTTCCAGGCGGGTGCGTCCTTACTGGCTGAAAGCAAGGCGCTTGGATGGTTTCAGGGACGTATGGAATTCGGGCCGCGTGCCCTGGGGGGCCGTTCCATTCTGGGTGACGCACGCTCCCCGGCCATGCAGTCGGTGCTCAATCTCAAGGTGAAATACCGCGAGTCATTCCGTCCGTTTGCGCCTTCGGTGTTGCGTGATGATGTGGCCGAATGGTTTGAACTGGATGGCGACAGCCCCTATATGCTGCTGGTGGCGGATGTGGTTGGGCGTCGCCGGCGCACCATGACCGAGGCGGAACAGGCGCTGTTCGGCATCGAGAAGCTCAATGTGCCACGATCAGAGATCCCTGCCGTAACACACGTGGATTATTCGGCGCGCATTCAGACCGTGCATGCCGAAACCAATCCTCGCTATCACGCGCTGATTTCGGCTTTCAAACAGCAGACCGGCTGTCCTGTCATTGTCAACACCAGCTTCAACGTGCGCGGAGAGCCCATTGTCTGTACGCCGGAAGATGCTTTCCGCTGCTTCATGGGCACTGAGATCGAGGCGCTGGCAGTGGGTAACTGCTTTCTGCGCAAGGAAGATCAGGATCCGGCGCTGAAGCTGAATTATGAAACCGCCTTCGAACTCGACTAAACTTTCGAAGCTGCCGGTGCTGATCGGCTGGACCATGCTGGCGCTGATTATCTACGCGATGGTCAGCGCCGTGGTCTTTCTGGGAAGTCTCGTTTTGCTTCAAAAGAGCAGTATTCCGGATATCCCCTGGATTAATTCCGTGCAAACGTACCTGTATTCCAACGGGGGTAGAAACATCTGGCAAGCTCAGCTGGAGTGTGTGGAATTCGACGAGGATGTGATCTACAAACCTAGGCTGGGGAGTTGCCGGTTTGACAATGTTGAGTTCAGCACGGAACTGCATTTTTCCGCCGAAGGTCGCTATACGGGATCCAAGCCCGAAGGTACGGGTATCGCCGTGATCGGCGACTCTCACGCCATGGGCTGGGGCGTGGCGGACAAGGAGACATTTTCGGCGCGCTTGCAACAACTCAGCGGTCGCCCCGTCTATAACTTGGCGGTTTCAAGTTACGGTACGGTCAGGGAGTTGAAGCGACTGGAGAAATCCGGCCTGCTGGACAAGGTCGATACTATTATTGTTCAGTACTGCAACAACGATCTTGAGGAAAACCTTCAATTCCGGCCGATTTCACCGCATCTGGGGTTGCAGAAATTCACGACCATCACGCATGCGCGGGAGGCATCTGTTTCGGCTGGCAAGATTCAGTTCCTCAGAAAAGGCTACTGGTTCACCTTCAGTGTGCCATTTTCCAGTTTCAGACAACACTTCTTTCCAAAAGAGCAGAGAGATTTCACCCGGCACTATGTACCTCTTGTCACCGCTATTGGCCAGTATGAGAACCTTAAATCGAAACGCATTCTGGTTTTCTACAGCAATGCGCATGGAGAAAAGTTCCGGAACTTTCCGTCCGGCAGGGATGGTCGCTGGCCTAATATCGAGTATGTCGATCCGAAGCTGAAGCGGGATGACTATTACCGGATTGACGATCATCTGACCCGCGCGGGTCATGAGAAAGTTGCCCGGTATTTCCTTGGAATGCTTGAGGTGCCGCGCTCATGAGCAGAGTCAGGAAACCCGGCATGCTTTATTTCGCGGCGTTGCTGTTGAGTGGACATGCGCTGCTGTTCTACGGATTTCCTCTGGCGGCACTGGTCGGGGTCTGGCTGTTGTTCGCCCTATGGTTCCTGTCTGCCGGCGGTGCGCAGGCCATGCTGGTGGCCGTTTCACTGGCTGTTTCAACACTGGTGCTGAATTTTGCCATCCATTCCACCGGGCTGGAGCAGAGCATCTACTATCGGCCGCATGAGCTGATGAAATCCTACCAGCAGGATTTCGGCGAAATCTTCAAGCCCAACACACAATTCAGCATGGCTGCGCGGTTCGGGGACATCGAGGCCTTGGAGAAAGTGGGCGTCATGGAGCCGCACGAGATTGCCTATCGGACCGACAGCCTGGGGTTTCGCAATCCAGCTGACTATCATGGACAGAAAGTCGTGTTGCTAGGCGACTCATTTGTAGCCGGTGCCAATGATACCCAGTCCTGTATTCTCAGCGAATGGTTGCGAAAGGATCACGGGCTGGATACCTACAATCTGGGTTTTCCCGGCGACCTGAATGATTACGTCAATCGTTTTGATGCTTTCCGGCGTGTCACGGGGGGCCATGCTCGCGTGCTGATGTTTGTATATGAAGGTAATGATTACCGGCCGTTTACCCATAGGCCAGTCGAACACTTGAATCCGGTTGAGCGCTATTATGCACTGTTCAAGAACAGCGGCCTGTGGCGCTACACCCGTTCGCTGTATCTGCGGGGAATGAAGAAAAGCAGGATGCGGCCTGTTCCCTCCGTTCCCGTAACAAGCATAGACGGAAAGCAACCCATGGCATTCTTCTCCGAGGATCGGTCGCTGTTGGAACGTCATGTGCCTTGGCAGGAGTCTGAGCTCAGGTTTGGCGAGGCATTTCAGTCACTCAGGCCGCAACTGGAGGCGATATTTTTTGTGCCTGTCAAATATCGGGTCTATGCCCAATGGCTCACCCGGGAAGTGTTACCCAACGAACAATGGAATTACCTTGCCGCTGCCGCAGAGCGGGCCGGCATCCCGGCACATGACCTGACACCGGCATTGCAGGCGGAAGCGGCGCGCCTGTTGCCGCAAGGGCAATATGTTTATTGGCGTGACGATACACACTGGAACTGCGATGGCATGCGCACTGCAGCCATCGAAGTGGCGCGTGTCCTGGAAACGAGGTAATCCAAGTATGGCCGCTTCGCGTATTCTGGTGATCGGACCTTCCTGGGTTGGCGACATGGTGCTGGCGCAGAGCCTGTTCAAGGTGATGCGGATGCGGCAAACGGAGGTTTGCATCGACGTGGCGGCCCCCGCCTGGACTTTGCCTTTGCTGGAACGTATGCCGGAGATTCATCAGGCAATTGCTCTGCCGTTCAGGCATGGTCAGCTTGCAGTGGGGGAGCGTTGGCGTTACGGACGGATACTTGCAGAACGGAACTACCAACAAGCCATTCTGCTTACAAACTCGCTCAAGTCAGCCATCCTACCGTTTGCCGCAGGCATTGAGCGCCGTACCGGTTTTCTTGGCGAATGTCGCTTCGGGCTGCTCAACGATATCCGTCCACTGAACCCGCAGGCCCTGCCGCGCACAGTGGACCGTTTTGTCGCGCTGGCACTGGACAAGGAGGAGTCATGGACCGGGGAATTGCCGCTGCCGCGACTGAAAGCCAGTGCTGAGAGTGCCTCGAACTGTTTGCAGTCATTGGGCGGAGTGATGCCGGATTCACCGGTACTGGGGCTTTGCCCGGGGGCCGAATATGGCGCCGCAAAGCGCTGGCCATACTATGCCGAAGTTTCACAATGGGCCCTGTCACGGGGGTGGCATGTCTGGCTGTTTGGTTCTGAAAAAGACAGAACTGTCACAAATGAAATTAATGCGGCTTGCGGCGGCAGGTGTCTTGATCTGGCCGGCAGGACCGCACTCGGCGAAGCCATTGACCTGATGTCGCTGACGACAGCGGTCGTGAGCAACGATTCCGGACTCATGCATGTCGCAGCGGCTCTCGACAAACCGCTGGTGGCAATTTACGGTTCGTCCGACCCCGGACATACACCGCCCATGAGCCGGCAGGCCAAGGTACTTTATCTGGGGCTGGAGTGCAGTCCCTGCTTCAAACGCGAATGTCCGCTGGGACATCTGCGCTGTTTGCGGGACATAGCTCCCGATCGCGTCACTGAAATTCTGGCACAGAAATTTTCTGGAGTGGAAGCATGAGTCAATTGCCGCGGTTTAGTGTGGTCCTGGTCAACTACAAGACGCCACAAATTACGCCGATCTGCCTGAGATTCCTCAAAAATGCCCTCAAGAGCATGGATGCTGAGGTCTGGGTGGTGGATAACGACTCGGCCGATGCCAGTACGGAATATCTGCGATCAGTGGAATGGATACATCTGATCGAGCGCAAGCCGGAGCCGGGCGAGCCGGGCTTTATGGCACATGGCTGTGCGCTGGACATGGTGCTGCAGAGAATCACGACCGATTATCTGTTTTTGCTGCATACCGATACGTTTATTTATGATCCGGCCATACTGCGGATGATGCTGGAAAAGTGTCTGACTGATGAAAAGGTCGTGGCCGTCGGTTGCCTTGATCAGATTTACCGCGGTAGGTTCCGCATCGTCTGGCGTTTCACCACACGCTGTCTTTCGCACTATTTCCGCCGTTTCAAGAAATGGCTGGGACTCAAATCGAAAGAGCCCAAGCCTTATTACGAGGTCTATCTTAAAAGCCATTGCGCTTTGTGGAACACTCGAATACTCAAGCAACACGGCATGACCTTCGCCATGAATGCGCGTATTCCCGGATACGAATTGCAGGACAGGCTGACCGAAATGGGATACCGGATTGCTTACCTGCCAGCCAGAATCATGTTCCGATATCTGGATCATATCGAGGCCGGGACGGTGGCGGAAACCGGCGGTTACAGTCAGGACAGCCGGCGCCTCAAGAACTATCATGCCATGCTTGAGAAACTTAACCGGGCACCGGAATGAAAATGATTGAAGAGTACTTTGCCGACGAGTCAGCACGCAAGCTTCTGTCCTGGCACGGCCTGCCCGACTTTGCCGCGCTCTGGTCACTGGAGGCGGGCTGGTTCGAGGAGCCTAACCAGCGTCGCGGTGGCTGGAGCGGCGTGAGCCGTTATGGACTGGCGAACGGCGCGGTGATCTTCGTCAAGCGGCAGGAAAACCATGTTTATCGGTCATGGCGTAATTTTTTCCGGCCGGTGGCCACCTTTGAGCGCGAATTCCAGAATCTTCTGCGCTTCGAGAAGTGCGGGATCCCGACGATGGAACTGCTTTATTTTGGCCACGGTAAAGTGGATGGCTGTTTCCGGGCGATCCTGGTGACCCGTGAGTTGACCGGATACCGGCCTGCGGATGCTCCATGCTATAACCCGATCGCACAACTGGGTCGGGACCGGCGCAACTGTTTTATCCAGCAGGTGAGTGCCACGATCCGGCGGTTGCACGAGCATCGTATTCAGCATAACTGCCTGTATCCCAAACATGTGTTTGTCAGGGAGGATGCTTCCGGGGCCTTTGATGCCAGGCTGATCGATCTGGAAAAGGCCAAGCGACGTTATTCCAGTCGGGCGGCCGCGATTCATGATCTGAGCACGCTTTACCGTCATTCGCATGACTGGAGCCGTACGGATTATCTGCGTTTCTTCCTGGCATATCGTCAGGAGAAAAGCCCGAGCCAGTCATCCAGAAAAATGCTTCAATCCATCTTGAGCAGAAAACGCTACAAACTGAAATAGCCAGGAATCCGGTTTAATGAAAATCCTCAAACTCATCGCCATCAACTTTCTCGTTCTGATCCTGCTCTTTGTGATGCTGGAAGGCGGGATGCGTGCCTACTATGCGGTGAGTGGGGCGTTGCCGCCGTACGGCGATCTTTCGATGATGCGGGAGTGGCGATGGGTCAAGGCACGAATGAAGGACGGCAAGGTTAATTTCGATCAGCGCTTCGAATACGACGCATACACCGGATGGCGCAATGCCGCCAACATTAATACCGTGGTTGAGCATCAGGGCAGCATCCGTACCAATGGACAGGGGATGCGCAACGACGGCGACTTTCCTGTCGAATCGGAAAATCACAAGCCGCGTCTGATGATCGTAGGTGATAGCTATTCGTTTGGTTACGGTGTCAGCAACGAAGAAACCTACGCTTACCAGTTGGCCGGCATGATCCCGGGCTGGGAAGTCATGAACATGGCGGTATCAGCAACTGGTACGGACCAGAATTACCTGACGTATGAACACCATGGCGCAAGATTCAAGCCGGATATTGTGATCCTGGGTTTCTATGTGCTTGATTACAACAGGAACACTTACAGTTTCAGGGATTACGCCAAACCGCTTTATCTGCCCCAACCAGATGGCAGCCTACGACTGACCAATGTGCCGGTGACACCCCCCCGCGAATTGATCGAGCAGTATCGTTCCGGGAAAAAGAAAATCGGAGGCTGGCACTACTCCTATGCGATGGCCTGGATGAAACAGGTTCTGACGGATCGGATCAAGCGTGACCGTTCCGAAGGATCGCTCGGCCGCAGAACCTTGAGCGGTATCATGGATCTGTTTGCCAAACGGGTACGAGCTAATGGAGGTAAGCCGGTCTGGGTGAATTTTCCCATTCGCGACATCCTGAGCAAGGAAGAATCCAAGTACAGTGATATCTCGGATTTTGCCCTGGCTGAGGCAAGCCGACTCGGAATGCCGGCACTCGATCTTGAACCGGCCTACCGCGAGTATCTCTTAGGGCATCCTGAGATAAAAACACTGTGGCGGCCGGAAAACATCGGCGGACACTTGTCAGCGGAAGGAAACAAAGTGACAGCAATGGCGCTTCATGATTTTCTGGACAAGCAAGGATTGCTCAAACAGGACTTGCCATCAAGTGCTACGCATTAAATAAGCTGAAGAGACCGGATCCTGCGATTCGTGATGTGATCTCTATGGCTTTGCACCGGTTTTTATCCATAAAAGTACTCCCTTGATCACTAGCACAGGTTTCTTCAATAGTATCTTCCAGTCGCTGAGCACTGCCTGATTAAAATAATGCTTGGCCGAAATGAGATCACCGGATAAATAAGCAATCCTAAACAGCGTCAGGCAGCGTTTGAGATAAAACGCCCTTTTAAGACACTGAAATTCGGGCCCTAACCTGGAAGGGGAAAAAACCTCTTCGACCAGATCAAGGCCGCCTGACAGGGCTGGCCCAGCTTGATGGCGCAAGCTGTCCTGATGCTTGCGAATCAAAGCCAGCGGTTGTCTAAGAATGCTGCACCGGAAATTAGCCAGCGCCTGGGCGAATACCGGGATGTCCTCCTGGCTGCGAAATTGTTCCGGATATGCCCCATGGGTGAATACATCCCGGTGAACCGCGCTGGCGCCATGGGAGAACGAAATCCGTTTCTGGAACAGGTAAGCATGCAGCCGTTCCAGCGGCTCTTGCGGAAGATTGTCGGGGAGTTGTGTTTTCGATTTCCCGTCAGGCCAGACGCTGAGGTATCCACCTAGTATGACCCGGCTATCTGGATTTTCGGCGATGTGGCGGCTGAGGTGTGCCAACGCCCTTGGCAGCAGTTCGTCATCGGCGTCCAGAAAGAGCATAAAATTGCCCCTCGCATTCTGGATACCGTAATTTCGTGCTGAGGCTGCCCCGCCGTTGCGCTTGGTGAGCAGGTGGACGTTGGCAGGCAGGTTTGGCAGATGCGATGCCAGTCGTTGCTGTGTGTCGTCGGTCGAGCCGTCGTCAATCACAATCAGTTCGTGCCGGTCGCCCAGTTGTGGCAATACCGAGTCTATGGCCTTAAGCACATACTGGCCATAGTTGTAGGTGGGGATGATGACGCTGATACCTGGAATTTCCATCATTCCAGCGTGACATCGATAAAACCGGCATTTTCCCTGACAAAAAACGGACGGTAGTGGTTATCATCCTTGTAAACCGGCTTTCCGTCGATAGTCAGGGCCGGGCACTGCTTGCGGCAGAGATACGCAATGGGATCGATGACCTCAGCTCCGGCACGACTTGCCAATTGAGCGAGCCGCATACTCATTTCTCGCTGGTCCTCTGCCAGGTCAACCTGTTTCTGTACCGTGTTGACCTTCAGTGTCTTGATCCGGCTGCCGGAGAAATAGTGACGAGGTTCAAATATCGCGCCGTTCGGGTTATCCAGAAGAAAATAAACTTTTTTCCGCTTCGCGATGCTGTGGATGAACTGTTCCAGTGTGTTCAATTCAGTTTCCAGATGCATGCCTTCAGTATATTTGCGGCTGGATTTCACGTAATAGAGATTCCAGGCGGCCCCCATGACGACAGTGCTGATTTCCGGGTCGGCAACCATTTTTGCTGTCTCCCTGCGGGCGTTGTTGCATTTTTCCAGGCGGTGCTCGTTGCTCTGGGCGCTTCCGGGAAGAGGTGCACATCCTGCACTGGTAAGGAAAATGGCGGAATGATATTTTTCAGGATGACTGTCCAGTAGTTTCGCAATTCTCGGGCCGTATTGGTCCATATGCGAATCGCCGATGAACAATGTATTTTTGCTGCCGGCCTTTTTTGAATAGACTTTGATGCCCTTGAAACTGGTTTTCTCAAATCCCTGCGGAAACTCCCAGTCGTAAAGCGCCTCCATGATGGGCTGGATTTCCGGATTGTCATTTCTCGGCCGGACGCTGCCTGAATGGAGGCCGAGACCCGCAAGCAGCAAGGTCAGCAGGATGGCGGTGAGGCTGATGACTGCCTTTGTGCCACCGGCCCGGGCAGGTTTTTCTATCAGACGATAGGTCAGATAAGCCAGCAGAAAACTGATCAGCACGAGTACAACCCGTGTACCGTTCGGCGGCATTTTTCCGTGTGAAATCCATGGGAATGACAGGAGCGGCCAATGCCAGAGATAGAGCGGGTAGCTGATCAGGCCGATGCCGACCATGCCTCGACTGCTGAAAAGTTTCCGGTTAAGCCAGGAGTGGTTGCCAGCCGAAATCAGCAGGAAAGTGCCGATTGTCGGCAATAAGGCCCACCAGCCGGGAAAGCTGGAATGCTTGTTGAGCAGGCCGACACTTAACAGAATCAGTAATAGGCCCAACCCGGCACGCCAGTTTGACTGTGCCGAGAGGTAATGTGGGCGGTGCAAGGTCAGATAGGCGAGGATACCTCCGACCATCAACTCCCAGAATCTCGACCAAGGTGCATAAAAGGCAGTGACAGAGTCCGACTGTACGGTCAGTACGTTGAAAGCGAAGGATGTCAGGGCGATCAATAGCGTGATGGAGAGAAAATTGAACTTGCGTTTCCACACCATACCCAACAGCAAGGGCCACAAAATATAGAACTGCTCCTCGATGCCAAGCGACCATAAATGTAGCAAGGGCTTGGCATAGGCATCATTGTCGAAATAGCCGGATTCGTTCCACAGGACCAGGTTGGCAACGGAACCGGCCCCGCCGGCAATATGCAAGCCCAGTTGCTTGAATTCGTCGATAAACAGAATGAACCAGCCGACTCCGATGCAACAGGTCAGTACCAGTGCCAATGCCGGAAATATCCGGCGGACTCTGCGGGCATAGAATTCGGCATAGCTGAAACTGTCATGTTCCAGATTGCCGAAAATGATGGAACTGATGAGATAGCCCGAGATCACGAAGAAAATATCAACCCCGACAAACCCGCCGGGGAGCATCTTGGGAAAAGCGTGGAACAGTACGACCAGAACAACAGCCAGCGCACGCAATCCGTCGATGTCGGGACGGTACTTCGGGTGTGTCAGGTGATGCGTCGTGGGATCAGCGTTTTTGAGAGGGATGCTCATGATTCAACGGACTGCGGTTACTGATCCAGATGATCTGCCGCCAGGAGGGCAACGCCATCGATGCCCCTCAATTTTTGCCTGATGCGCTTCTGGCCCTGGCGTATGGATTTTTTTCCGGTGCCTAGATCAGGGTTGAGCACCGTCGTCGCGTGGTTGAGATGATCGATGTACTGCCCCAGCCTGGTAGAGTCTAAAAACACCATTTTGTAGCCGGCATCAGTCATCTTGCGGTGCATGACCTGGCCGGCCACGCCTTTCTCATCCGAGAAACTGGTGTTCAGCGCACGGATGACATCGGTGCGGTACATGGCGCAATGGCTGCGCAGGTAATGCAGCCCAGAATCGAAACGGATGTCCTTGTAACCCTTGCTGCCCGTCAAGCGATACAGGGCTTTTTTCCAGAACTCCTCCAGTTTGCGACCAAACCGGCGCGGCCAGGACTTGGCTTCCAGTTTCCAGGAGCCGACGCCGGCGATATTGGGGTCGTTACGGAATTCGGTCAGCAGATAATCCAGCCAGTCCGGACGCTTGACGAAGGTATCTGAATGGATGGAAAGCACAAAGGGTGTCGTGACCAGTGCCAGCGCAAGATCGAGTGCTCGCGAGTGCGAAAGCGCAGTCGTGTCGTCCGGCTCCGGCTGGCGTTCGATCAGTTCTATCCAATGTAGTGTCTTAAGGTATTCGAGCGAGGCGTCCTGCGAATGGTTGTCGATGACGATGACCTTGGCCAATCCGAAATCAGTATGTTTGCGCAAAAGTCGCAGACAGATTTTCGTGATTTCCGGCGTCTTGTAGTTGGGGACCAGAATGGTAATTTGCGGATGGCTCATTTGGCCTCTTTGCGGGTAAAACGGGAGCAATTTCTGACCGCATCCATGAGCATGGCCTGCTTCTTTTGCAGCATGCCGGATGCCTCGTCGCTGCTGAAAGGCGTATCGTCCGGGCGAGTGGGCAACCAGTGGTCGGCACCACGGTTGTGGTAGGAAATCCGGTATTTCATGTCGTTTGAAATGACACCGATGCTGTGCCAGTCGCTGCTGACGGTGTAGGGACGAGTGTCGATCCTGAACAGGTTGCTTCCCAGTGAGTAGCTGGAGGCGTCCTCAGGAGCGCCGAGGATCTGCAGCAGGGTGGTGGAGATGTCCAGATGGCTGCTGATGTCATGAAATTCGCGATGCTCCATGCCCGGCACCCACATGACCATGGGCGTGTGAATCTGCTGCTCCACAAAGCTGGAGTTGTGTCCCCAAAAGCCTCTTTCCATGAATTCCTCGCCGTGATCGCCAGTGACGATGACGACGGTATTCTCCAGCAATCCTTGCTGTTCGAGTGCCTGATAGATCCGTCCCATCTGCTTGTCCACCCAGTGCGCGGCGTTGGTATAGCGGTTGAGCAGTTGGCTGATCTGGGGTTTCAGCGACTCACGGCTCATCGAAGCGTAATCAAGATTTTCAAGATATGGACGGGCGATGATGTCGGAATCCGGGAAATCATACCGTGCGTGTGTTGACTCAAAAAAGAAAAAGCTCATGAAAGGCCGCCCATGATCCCGCTTTTTCAAAAATTCAACCAACTCGGTGGCATTTTCCTCGTCGCGCTGCCATGGATGCTTGTCCCAATTGGCTTCGTGCTGCAGTTCCAGCGGTATTTTGGCAAACAGAGTCTTGTTGAATTCCGGGTAGGAAAAACGGGCACTCGTTCGCAGATCGAATTGATAGCCAAGATCCTGAAAGCGATCCATCAGCAGCGGGCTCTGTCGGGCATACATGAACTTTGACCAGTATGAACCGTACAGCCCGTAGAACAGGCCGAACAGCCCCTCTCGGGTGCCGTTACCGCTGGAATAGTGGCGCGTGAAGTTTTGGGCTTTCTGGGACAGCGCCCAGGTGTTAGGCATGATATCGGGAGTCAGGCGATCCCATCGCAATGACTCTGCCACCAGAATGACTACATTGGGCGGGTGTTCGACAGGCCTGAAACTGACGGGTGTCGTCGGATAATTGATGCGGCTGTTGTCCACGGCCACTTCCACACCCTCCGTGCGTCTTGCCGGCTTGATGCCGAATTTCAAGGCGAGGCTGCGGAACTTGGTTCTGACGTAGAACGGGTAGACCTTGGCTGTGTCAAGAATGGTGCCGTCGTTCCGGATGTCGCTGATGCCGTAGATTACACGTTCTCCGGCCATGACCGAAAACAGTATCACCAGGGCTGCGCTCCAGCGCATAAAAGCATGGCGCTTGATCCACATCATCGCGCTCATCAGCCACAGGAAGGACTGTGCAAGAACATGTCCCAGCGTGGTCTGTGCAATGGAAAAATAGGTGTCCGTGCCGCCGCCCAGGGACTCGACTCCGCCGGGCGTGGTCAGCAGATTGATCACAAAGCTGTTGAAGTGGAAGTTGTAAAGGTCGTAGATGACGCTGTCACTATGGATGAATAGTATGCAGGTGCTGGTGCCGATGACAGCCAGCAGGCCAACCAGCAGGCGTTTGTGGGGAAAGAAGCGTTCGGCGAGAAACAAGGGGATCAGGCCGGGAACGAGATAGACCAGGCTGTAGCTGCCCCAGGCCAGCAAATGGAACATGGTGAGCAGATTGTTGCCGGCTTCGGGATTGCCAGCGTGAAAATAACCCCAGGTTACAGTCAGCATGTGCAGCCAGCTGAACAGCACATACAGTCCAAGACTGGGGTGGCTGCTCATGCCGATTTTACTCATTAGCTTGTGCATGCCCGATTATTCCTTGCTGACCATAATGTCTTCCATGATCAGATATTGCAGGTCCGAGCCGAAGAACATGTTGAGTGCATCGGTCGGACTACAGATCATAGGTTCGCCGCGACGGTTGAGAGAGGTGTTGAGAACGACCGGGATACCGCGTCGTTTTTCCAGTTCCTCAATCAACCGGTAATAGCGTGGATTGGTGTCCATGGTCACGACTTGCGCCCGTGCGGTTCCATCCTCGTGAACGACTTCCGGAATGCGTGATTTCCAGTGCTCCGCCACGTTGAAGGTGAAGGTCATGTAGGGGGCAGGATGGTCGGTGCCGAGAATGTCGGCAGCAGCCCGGTCAAGCATGCTTGGGCAGAACGGCCGCCAGCGTTCACGGTACTTGATCTGTGCGTTGATGCGATCGGCTACGCCGGGGTGGCTCGGATCGCCCAGAATGCTGCGGCAGCCTAGCGCGCGCGGGCCGAACTCCATGCGCCCCTGAAACCAGGCCAGCGGATTGCCATTGGCCAGCAACTCCGCACCCTTGGCGGAAGGATCCTCCACGCGTTGCCATTGTGGCTTGGCAGGATGAGTTTCGCAGGCGGCAATGCACTCATCGCTGGAGTAGGCTGGCCCGAGATAGGCATGCTTCATGGGGTCTACCGTGTCGCCCAGTTGCGCCGCGATATAGGTGGCCGCGCCGACTGCAGTACCTGCATCTCCGGAAGCCGGTTGCACGAACAGTTCCTTTACACCGGGCATGGCGATAATTCGCTGGTTGAGCTTGACGTTGAGTGCGACGCCGCCAGCCATAGCGATAAGGCCTGTTTCCCGGATGATGTCACCGACGTAGTGATCGATCAGCTTGAGCGCGGCGTCTTCGAGCAATTGCTGGACGGCGGCTGCGTAATGGATGTAGGGGTGGTCGATTTCGTCGCCGTCGCGCTTGGGGCCCAGCCACTCAATTAATTCCGGCGTGAAGTAGAACCCCTTGCCATTTTCCTTGTAGCGGCGAAGTCCGACGACATTGACAAGCCTGGTATTGACGCGAAAATTCTCGCCATCAAATTCCAGCAACCTCGACAAATCGTACTTGCGTGGATCACCGTAGGGGGCCATCCCCATGACCTTGAATTCTCCGTCCAGCATCTCGAAGCCAAGATACTCGGTGATCGCGCCATACAGTCCACCGAGAGAATCCGGGTCGTAAAATTCTTTGATTTTGTGAATGACACCGTTTTCGCCATAGCCGAAGAAAGTGGTGGCATATTCGCCCTTGCCATCGATGCCGACGATGGCAGTTTTTTGCTTGAATCCGCTCAGATGGTAGGCACTGCTGGCATGAGCCAGATGATGCTCCACCGGTACGAAGCGAGCATTAGACAGCCCGAGTTCCGCCATCAGGTCCAGCGTCTTGTCCCTGTTGCGGCGGAAACGGCGGTTACCGTTGAATATGGCATCCAGCGCGCGGTCCGGGGCGTACCAGTGACGCATGGCGTAGTGCCAGCGTGCGGGTGAACTCAGTGAAATTTCAGCATAGGGGAATGCCACGATGTCCACCTGTTCCGGGCGGATACCGGCCTCCTTCAGGCAGTATTTCGCTGCTTCGTAGGGAAACTTGCCCTTGGCATGCTTGTCGCGCAGGAAGCGTTCTTCTTCTGCCGCGGCAATCAGTTTTCCGTCCACCAGGATGGCAGCGGAGGCATCGTGTCCAACCGCGCCGGATAATCCCAGAATAATCATTAGGTTAATATCTCGTTCATTTTCAATACCGGATCTTCACCATACACAATCCGAATGGCTGTCATCATGATCTGCCGCGTGGCCGTGCAGTGTTGCCAGTTCTTTAGGAACCTTTTCAAGTCGCGCATATGTCTGCTACGAAACCAAATCCTGTTGAGGTGAGTTCTCATTGCATCCAGATCGAGTAGATACAGAGTACCATCGGCGAACTTGAGGTTGCTGGACTTCAGATCACCGTGCTCGATTCCCAAACGGTACATCCTGTGTAGTAATCTGGCCGCTTGCATAGCAATCTCTTGTTTCAATTCCTTTTCGACTTCCGTGTCGGCAAATATTTCGCCGAGATCCCGCCCCCCAACATACTCTGAAATGAAGTAACTTTTTCTACGCACATAACCCCACCGATGTTCTACCAGTGCGATCGGTGTTGCAGTCGGAATGCCCAGTATTCCCAATAGGTGGGCGTTGGACCAGGAAATACTTGCCCGGGTCTTGCGCAAGGCTCGACTCAGTCCATGCCGGAAATTTTTGATATTGTACCGCTTGATGACGATTTTCCGGTCGTCGGTAGCGATCAGGCCGACTGTACAGGTGTTGCCATCTTTTAGTTGTTGGCAGGAAGGGCTGGCCAGCCATGCGTCCGGGTTTTTTGCCCAGGACTGCGAGGCATTGCCTGATTGCGTACGGGATATTGCCAGAAAATGCCGCTGATCCTGCTCAACCAGAACATCGGTGCAGTTGCGAAGCACCTTGCGAAAAGCGTAGTTCCTGGCGATATCAAGTCGTAATGCGCTCACCTTCGTGGCCAGCGATTTCTGCATCCCGGTATTTTCCTGCCAGTTTCTATGCGCGCAATAAACCTTGAGCAACGCTGGTATGTGGATATCATCTTCCACGTCAAACTTGGATAGGAGAAGTGCCAGATTCGGCATTGCCTGACGCCAGGACAAGGGGTCCCCCATCACGCGTATGCCATCCCCGTCCAGAGTGTGTATGGTTGAGTCGGTACAGAGAAAATTGCGCAGGTAAAGGTCTGTTTGCAGTAACCCGGCTTGATGGTGTCTGGCCACAATGCGAATCAGATTTTCAGCGAGCGTTCGGCGTTGTTCCGGCAGGCCCTGATCCCGGATGTTTTCCGCGTCCACGCCGTCTGCAATCCATTGATAGACCAGCACCTGTCCGGATTGTCCCTTGATGCCACCTTCGTACAACAATGCGGGAGCGGCAATATTTGCCTCGGTCAGGGCGCATGTGCCTTCTGCATCGCGCCTGGCATGCCGTTTAGCACTCTTGCCAATGAAAATCTTGGCGATGACTGTCTGACCATTCCAGATCCCGCGGCAGGTGATGCGGCGTCCAGGAAGGAGGCGCAATATTTCCTGACACAATAAGTGGTGGCCGTCACTCAGGGGCATCGAGAATTCAGCATGTGTCTGACTGGCAATAGCAGTCAGTTCGGGACATGGACCGGGAGGCATGCTGGTGGGCTGGCTCATTCACGGCCCCTGAAAAACTGCAGCACTTTTCGAATGACCCGCTTGTCCCGGCGTGTGAGCCGTTCCGTTCCCCGATATTGCAGATAAAAACGTAACCTCTGTGAACGGCTCAGGTGGCGTTTGGCCATTTTGTCCAGGCAGGCCAGGTCTTTAACAATACGGTAGCGCAGAAACGGACCCCACCAGAAACGACCGGACGGACAGTCGATCAGAAATAGTTCCTGTTTCTGATTGACCAGCAGGTTGCGCCAGTGCAGGTCGTTATGTGCGAAGCCATGACGATGCAGGGTCTGTGTGATATCGGCCAGTTTCCGGCTGATATTTTCAACCCAGTGGCGGTCTTTCAGCCGTTCGTCCCCCTGTCTGGCCATAGAGGCCATGTCGGTGGTGCCGATCAATTCCGAAGTAATCAGTGATCCACGAACAAAGCGCCTGCCGTCGCGTTCCAGCCCCCAGGCAACCAGCGGGGTCGTCGGAATGCCCCATTGCGCAAACTGGTTCAAATTCTGCCATTCAGTCTGAACCCGCGGATAGCCGATGTAGCGCCGCAATCCTTTGGACTGACGGTAGCGCTTGACGTAATAGCGGTGGCTTTCGATCACAACACGAATCACATCGGATTGTGGGCCTTTACCGATCAGATCACCCTCGAGGGCGAAGATCCTGTCCAGATTATCAAACGTTGCCTTTTCAGCTTCAGAGGCCGAATCCGCCAGAGTCCAATGCTTCATGACGCAGTTCCCGGAACATATTTGCGCCTAAACTTCTGCAGCAGTCGGGCCGACTCGTTTTCCAGCCAGCCCAGAAGCGATGCCTCCTGACGCAGTGTCTGGTGCAGAGGCTGGCGGAAGTAATGTCTCAGGAAGCGCAATCTGTCGCGCCGATCCAGACCGATTTCGAGTGCCGAAAAATACAGTGCCGCCAGGTCCTTGTTCCTCCAGCGGCGTGGGGTGGCATGACGAATTTGCATCCGATGCAGGTCGATCAGGTAAAGATGAATTTCACCAGTAGCCAGTTTTTGCTTGTCCAGACAGAAATGGCAAAGATAAAAATCCCGGTGGTTCATGCCGTTCGCATGCAAGCGGCACGCAATATCGGCTACTGCCGTCAGCAGTTTCCTTTTATGAGCGGGGGAGGGCGGATTCTCCAGCCAGTCACGGCAGTGATCTTCAAGCGAGACGATTTCCCCCAGGTCTTCGGTGATGAGGAAGGAACGGAGTCGTGCCGGGTTGTGGCCTTTGCAGCCAAAGCCAACACCCGGCGTAGTCGGAATACCGATAGTGTTCAGGCGTTGAATTGCATGCCATTCGGTTTCGGCACTCAGGATAGGCATGCGCAGCGAGAGCAGATTCTTGAAGATTTCTCGCCAACCGGCACCGAAATGAAGCTTGGCAAAATAAGACTTGCCGGCAAGATCGAAACGCAGTGTGCGTCGGCCTGGAACGTCCCGAAAAATCGTGCCCTGCAGGCGCATGATGCTTTCGAACGGATCTTCGCCGCCGATTTGCCTGGCTAGTTCGGCCGGCAAGTAGAGTGCGTTGCCGCACTTCATGACGATGTCTCCTGTTTCGCCAGGGCAAAACGCAGTAGCAGATCGGCTTCGACCGGGTGCTTGGAGGCATCGATGATTCCCTGTGCATAACGAAGCCCATGCGCACGCCATACGGGCCTTTCCGGCGAAGTGAGCATTTCCTGCATCTGGCGATTGAAAGCGTTTTGATCAAAAGGGGATGTTGCAAGCTGTCCGGCTCCGGCTTTTTCGATGTGAAAGGCGTAGCCGCAGACATCGCTGGCCAGCACCGGCAATCCGGAGGCGCAGGCTTCGAGCAGAACCAGCCCGGTGTTCTCCCGATAGGCTGGATGCACCAGCAGATCAGCAGCCTGCATCAGGCGTGGTATGTCGTTGCGGCCAGCCGATACCCTGACATTGGCAGCCAGTCCCAGTTGGCTGGCCATTTTCTGAAAGAACCGCGGATTGTCCTGGCCTACGGCCAGTAGCCGGGTACGTTTACGCATTTCCTCGGGCAGAGCGGCCAGGGCCAGTATGGCCCGGTCCAACCCCTTGGTCTTGAATCCGGAACCAATCAGCAGCATCAGTTGGTCATCGAATCCAAATCCGAACTCCTCGCGCACTTCGGCCCGGATTTGTATAGTGTCGCCAGGCGTGAAACGTTCGGCCTGAATCGATGGTGGAAGCAGATGAAAGCGTGCCTCCGGGGTGTGATACCAGTGCTGGAAAACCAGCTTTTCGTTGGGAGACAGCAACAGAATTTCACATCGACCGCTGGCAGAAAACACCGCTTTCTCACAGTCGGAGAAAAAACGGAACCGGCCGGAAAGGCGATATAGCCGTCCTCTCTGTGTATGTGCACGTTCGATAAAACACGGATCGGCGGCAAAGTAGACATCCAGACCGGGGATTCGGTTGAAACCGACCACCAGATCAAAGCGGGATGTGGCCAGCCGCGCATGAATCTGCCTGGCAAAGTTCTGGTAGCGCCTGTGATTGCTCCAGCCTTGCGCATGCAGTATTTCGATGGTCATGCCGGTCTCTGGCGGAGGGCCTTCCCATGACAGTGTAAACACATGCACCTGATGCCCCAAACGCAGGCATTGTTGCACAATGCGCATCATGTCGCGCTGTGCGCCCCCGAAGGGAAAATACTTGAAGATGACGAAGGCGAACTTCACTTGCAATCGTGCGCTGAGGGCCGGTTTTCGAGGAAAGTCTGAATTGTATGCGAAAATATCCAATATGCCGCGCCTGTTGATCGTCAAGACATCTTCGCTGGGAGATGTCATTCACAATTTGCCAGTTCTTTCCGATATTGCCGGTTATATGCCGGATATTCAGGTCGACTGGCTGGTTGAAGCCGCTTTCGCCGATGTTCCGGCCCTGCATCCCCGCGTGAGTCGGGTCATTCCGGTCGCTGTGCGTCGCTGGCGCAAACACCCTTGGGCGAGGCAAACCTGGCACGAGATGGCTGACTGCAAGCATGTCCTGCAGGAGAAACCCTATGATCTGGTGCTCGACACCCAGGGTTTGCTGAAAAGTGCGTGGCTGTCGACCTGGGCGAACGGGCCTCGCCACGGTCAGGACTTCGGCACGGCGCGTGAGCCTCTAGCCGCTTTTTTTTATCATGAACGCCACCATGTTGCGCGCGGGCAGCATGCCGTGACACGCAATCGGCAACTGGCAGCGCAGGCATTCGGGTACGCCATGCCCGAAACTCCGCCTTGTTACGGGATCAGAACGGGTGAACTGGCATTGCCTGATGAAAAATATGGACGCTATGTGCTCGGCCTGCATGCGACCAGCCGGGATAGCAAACTGTGGCCCCGATCCCACTGGCTCGAGTTGGCCCGGCGACTGCACACTCGCGGGATGAACCTGCTTTTGCCATGGGGAAATGCGGTTGAACGGCAACGCGCCGAAGACATCTCGAACGAGGCCTCCAATGTACAGGTGTTGCCTCCTTTGAGAATTTCCGAACTGGCGGCCGTGTTATCCGGGGCTGATGCCGCTGTCGGTGTCGATACCGGCCTGGTACATCTTGCGGTGGCACTGCTGGTGCCGACGGTAGCGATCTATACCAGTACCGATCCGTTGCTGACCGGTGTTTTTCCAGAACATCCGGCACGAGCCCGAAACCTGGGCGGAGTTGGCCAGTGCCCGTCAGTCGATGAAGTCATGCTGGCCCTGGAGAGATTGTCATGATGCTTCCCACGATTCTGGAGTCACGATGATTCCCGCTACGTTGCTGAACGGATTGACCGCTGAATTCTGGCAGTCTCTCGGCTTGCTTGGCCCTTATGCACCTCTGGCAGCACTGTTTGTGGTCGGTATGGCACTACTTTCGTTTTCACGCATTGCGTTGATGGTCTGGAAGCGCAAAAGAGTCGGGGCCACCGGCATCTGGCGCAGTATTCTGTTGCAAGGGGCGAGGGTGGACTCCATCCAGCTGGGTTTGATGTGTTTCATCCCTGCGCTGCTGGTGCCGCTGGCGACCATCCCGGGCGCCTGGAAGGGATGGCAGTATTTCACGTACGTCTGGGTGGTGGCTTCCATGACGTTGCTGCTGTTTCTGGAGGCAGCGACGCCGGGTTTCATTGCGGAATACGATGTGCGTCCCAACCGGCTGTTTGTCGAGTATCTCAAGTATCCGAGAGAAGTCTGTTCCATGCTCTGGCGCGGGTTCCGCGTTCATGTGTTTTTCGGTTTGCTGATGACAGCGTTTGTATTGTGGGCCATGAGCCAGTTCACCCGCCCCTGGCTGATACAGCCTGATCTCTGGCGCTTTTGGATGACCCTGCTGACTTGGCCGGTAGTGATTGTGTTGCTGGCGGTGGTAATCCGGTCCAGCACTGGTCATCGACCGGCCAATCCCGCCATGTTTGCCATCACGACCGACACCCTGGTCAACAGTTTGATTCTCAATTCTGCGTGGTCGGTATTTCATGCTATTTACAATCTCAAGCATGAAAAGAAATCGGGAGAAATCTACGGAAAAATGCCGCCTGAAGAAATGCTGAAAATGGTTGACGAGGCGCGGCAACCCGAGGGGCGATCATCCATCGCGACACCCGACATCCCAACTTTGACCAGGTTGATTCCGAGTCGTACTCGGCAACGACCACTCAATCTGGTCATTGTCCTTGAGGAAAGCTTGGGAGCAACTTTTGTCGAATCTTTAGGCGGTCTGCCGGTGACCCCGGAACTTGAGAAGCTCAAGGGACTGGGCTGGTGGTTCGAGCGCATGTATGCAACAGGCACCCGATCCGTACGAGGGATTGAGGCGGTCGTGACCGGATTTCCGCCTACCCCGTCGCAGAGTGTGGTCAAGCTATCGCTGTCGCAGAGTAATTTCTTTTCGCTGGCGAGTTTGCTGGCGGCGCAGGGCTACCATACCGAGTTTATCTACGGTGGCGAATCCCATTTTGATAACATGAACGGGTTTTTCCGTGGCAACGGCTTCCAGTCCGTAATTGACCAGAAGGATTATGCTACGCCCGGTTTTGTCAGCAGTTGGGGCGTGTCCGACGAGGACCTGTTTGAAAAGGCACATGAGCGCTTGCTCCAGCATCATGCCAGCGGCCGCCCGTTTTTTGATCTGGTTTTTACATCTTCCAACCACGCGCCGTTTGAATTTCCGGATGGCAGGATCGAACTGTTCGATAGTAAAAAGGCGACGGAAAACAATGCCGTCAAATATGCCGATCATGCACTCGGCCAGTTCTTTGACAAGGCCAAAGCAAGTGAATACTGGCAGGACACGCTATTTGTCATCGTTGCCGATCACGATATCCGGATCCGTGGTGACAGTCTGGTACCGATCAAGCATTTTCATATTCCCGCTCTGATACTTGGGTCTGATATCGAGCCACGCACCATTAGCACCGTGGCCAGCCAGATTGATTTGCCGGTCACGGTACTTTCTCTGATGGGGATTACCGCCGACCATCCCATGATAGGCCGTGATATCAGCCGTGAGGATGTCGACAGACCCGGACGTGCGATGATGCAGTTCGAGCAGCATTACGCCTGGATGGAAGGCAATGAAGTGACGGTGCTGCGTCCAGGAAAACCACCAACCTCCGCACGCTATGATTTCACCAGCAAACGGCTTGAGCTGCTGCCCGGGGTGACGGGTGAGAACTATGCGAAACGGGCGCTGGCCCATGCCTTGTTGCCTTCCTGGCTCTATCGTGAGCAGAATTACAAACTTCCGGAAACAAAGGGCCGTGTCGATGGAAAGTAGGCAAGCAGCTGACAAGCCAGCGAAAACCGGTGTGCTTAACTGGTCGTTGCTAAAGGGGCGTTTGCGTTATCTGCTCACCGGGGGCATGGCGCTGAAAGACGGACATCTGCCGGTTGCAGATCATATGGTATCTCCGGATTTTGCCGGAGTCTGTGTAGCCACAGCCGAAGACGTCGCCATCGACCGTTATGTTGTGGATCGCCTGGAAGACCTCGGGATTCAACAGGTACGGGTTGATATCACCTATGGCGACCTTGAGAATCATGTCGCGAGATTGATCGACACCCTGATCAGCCGGAAAAATCGGATCTTGCTGCATCTGGTGCAGCCCTACGCTGCCGCCAGAAAAATGGAATGGCGGGGTACGGAGCAACGGGCGTGGCGAGAATTTGTCGGGCAGGTGCTGGATCGCTTTGGCGCGGATATTGTTGCCGTCGAAGTCGGCTCCACGATTAACCGCAAGCGCTGGGCAGGTTATGGCGCCGAAGGTTTTTTTGCCGCCTGGACCATCGCTTACGAAGAAACCAGGCGTCGTTCCATCAAACTGGCCGGTCCCAACATTACCGACTTCGAGCCCATTTACAATCTTGCTGTGCTCTCCCAGCTACGTAAATTGGGAATGTTGCCGGATATTCATACCAACAACCTGTTCAGTGAGCGCGTTACCGAGCCCGAGCGCTTTGATCACCGGATTCTGGGTTTCCGCTGGGCAACCCGGTTCAAGGTCAATCTGGTTAAAAAAGCGCGGCTGCTGAAGAAAATCACGACCGATCTTGGCATGACTGACCTGATGTCCCCCGCGGCTTTCTGGACACTGCCCAGGATCCGGCGCCTGTTGCCTGACTGCGAGCAGAAGCAGGCGGATTATCTGGCCCGCTACATGTTGCTGTGCGCGGCTTCCGGAGCATTGCGGCAGGCATTCTGGGGGCCTCTGATTTGTCAGCGTGAAGGGCTGATTGATGATGGCACCAGTGATTACCCGGAAATGGAAAGAATTACCCACTATCGCAGCGTATCGGGTGAAGTTGGTACATTCCGCCTTCGTCCGTCGTTTCTGGCAATGAGAACTTTTGCCAGGCTGATTCCTGGCTCGCGCTACGATAGGGCATTGAGCACCGCCAACGGACTGGAGGTTCATGTGTTCAGATCCGACCAGCATACCTTGCATGCCATCTGGACCGGCAATGGCAGGGCGGCCGTGATGAGCGACCTCTACGCACAAACCGACCTGAGCCATGCGGTGGCAATCAGTCGCGACGGAGAAATGTCGGAGAAACTTCCCGAAATGGTGACGGAGGCGCCGGTTTACCTGTGCTGGCCGACTGATACCGTGGTGAATTTGCGCACCGAGTCTCCTCAATTCGTATCCATCCATCGCCATATGGTGGGCAAACAACATTGCGTCATCGATAGCCAACCCTGGTTTGGGTTGTTTGTTGCGGTTGATGCCCAGGAGGCGGAAGCTATTCGGCCGCAATGGGCGCCGGATCGGCTCCGAATCAATCAGGAGACCCTGTTGCGCAAGGCGCGCAATGCCATCTGGACGATTCCAGATCCGCGTGACTTGACGGGCAGACTGGTCGTTAAGAAGCCTTTGAAGGTGCACTGGCACAAGCGTTTTCTGGATCGCAACAAGCCATCAAAGGCGCGTCGCAGTTGGGAGGCAGCTGCCGAACTGCTGCGACGCGGTATTGACACCGCCATGCCGGTCGCGTTTGTCGAGCGGTCCGGCGACATTACACTTATCGAAAACTATTACATATGTGAATTTGTCGAGGCCGATGCCACAGTGCGCGAAATGGTCAGCGCTTTTGCCAGCGGGGAACGCGAATTTCTCGGGGTGGCTGCGCCGGAAGCCTATCGCCAACTCTGCCGTTTTTTGCTGGGCATGCATGGCAAGGGTGTCTATTTCCGAGATTTGTCCGGAGGCAACATTCTGATCAGGAAACGAGAAAACGGCGAGTTCAGGTTCACGCTGATCGATATCAACCGGGCCCGTTTTTTTAATCATTCCACCGTGCTGGGCCAGCGCATCGCGGATTTGACGCGGGTTTGCAACAAGCTGCACTGGGCCGGTCGGGAGCAACTGGTTGGCATGTATCTCCATGCCCTGGGATTGAAATTTACCTGGCGCCTTCGCCTGCCTTTTTATCTTTATGACATCAAGGTTGATCTCAAGCGACGCATTGGCAGAAAGGCAATCAGGCGGTTGTTAGGGCGGCCCCGCTAGTTTTCACAAAAATCTTTTTTACGGACTTGTTTTTTCAGTTCCCGCCCTTACTTACCCCTAATCTCAACATCGCAATAAGGAATGTTCATGCAGCAAGATCAGCAGACAGTGACCGAAGGCAACGGAGAAACCGCCGCGGAAGACAATCTGGAAGTGATGCCCAGCCTTGAGGAAATGCTGCAGGCGGCGGAACTCAAGGCGCAAGAACACTACGATGCCTGGATGTATGCCAAGGCCGAAGGTGAAAACATCCGTCGTCGTGCACTTGAAGATATCGACAAGGCACGCAAATTTGCATTGGAAAAATTTTCGTCCGAATTGCTGGCTGTGAAAGACAGCATGGAAGCCGCGCTGGCCATCGAGACCACGAATGTTGAGGACTACAGAAACGGGGTTGAACTGACCCTGAAGCAATTGTGCTCAGTTTTCGAGAAGTTCAATGTGGCCGAGGTTCATCCGCATGGCGAGAAGTTCGACCCGCACAAGCATCAGGCCATCAGCATGGTGGAAGCCGAAGCCGAGCCCAACACTGTGGTTCAGGTACTGCAGAAAGGTTATTTGCTGAATGATCGCGTTCTGCGTCCTGCCCTCGTCATGGTGGCCAAACCCAAGACTTGAAAACAGGACGGCCATCCCCATCTGGGAAGCATCGGAATACTGAATTATTTAAAAGATATTTTAAAAGGAAAGCACAATGGGAAAGATAATCGGGATTGACCTTGGAACCACAAACTCTTGCGTGGCCGTGATGGAAGGCGGCAAGCCGCGCGTAATCGAGAATGCGGAAGGTGCGCGTACGACGCCTTCCATCATTGCCTATCAGGATGACGGCGAAGTGCTGGCCGGTGCGCCAGCCAAGCGTCAGGCGGTCACTAATCCAAAGAACACGCTGTATGCGGTGAAACGCCTGATCGGCCGTCGCTTCGAGGAAAAGGAAGTGCAGAAGGACATCGGTCTGATGCCGTACTCCATAGTCAAGGCCGACAACGGCGATGCCTGGGTGGAAGTGCGTGGTCAGAAGATGGCGCCGCCGCAAATCTCCGCCGAAGTCCTGCGCAAGATGAAGAAAACTGCCGAGGATTACCTGGGTGAGGAAGTTTCCGAAGCCGTGATCACAGTGCCGGCATATTTCAACGATAGCCAGCGCCAGGCTACAAAGGATGCCGGCCGGATCGCCGGCCTGGAAGTCAAGCGGATTATCAACGAACCGACTGCGGCTGCGCTTGCGTTCGGTATGGACAAGCAGGAGGGTGATCGCAAGATTGCCGTTTATGACCTGGGTGGCGGTACGTTCGATATTTCCATTATCGAAATCGCCGAAATTGACGGCGAGCATCAGTTTGAAGTGCTTTCCACTAACGGTGACACCTTTCTCGGTGGCGAGGACTTCGACAATCGCCTGATCGACTACCTGGCTGACGAGTTCAAGAAAGACAACGGCGGTTTGGATCTTCGCAACGACCTTCTCGCCAAGCAGCGTCTGAAGGAGGCCGCAGAAAAGGCCAAAATCGAACTGTCGTCCAGCACACAGACCGACGTCAATTTGCCTTATATCACTGCCGACGCGACCGGCCCCAAACACCTGGTGGTCAAGATCACCCGGGCCAAGTTCGAATCGCTGGTGGAAGATCTGATCGAACGTACGATCAAGCCTTGCGAACTCGCAATGAAAGATGCGGGGGTCAAGCTGTCCGATATCCAGGACGTGATTCTGGTCGGCGGCCAGACCCGTATGCCCAAGGTGCAGGAAAAGGTGCAGGCATTCTTTGGTCGCGAGCCGCGCAAGGACGTCAACCCGGATGAAGCGGTGGCTGTCGGCGCCTGTATCCAGGGTGGTGTGCTGCAGGGGGAAGTCAAGGACGTGCTGCTGCTGGATGTGACTCCGCTGTCGCTCGGGATCGAGACCATGGGCGGCGTGATGACCAAGCTGATCCAGAAAAATACTACGATCCCGACCAAGGCATCACAGGTGTTTTCCACGGCCGAGGACAACCAGTCTGCCGTGACCATCCACGTGCTGCAAGGCGAGCGAGAAATTGCTGCCGGCAACAAGAGCCTGGGCCAGTTCAATCTGTCCGACATTCCGCCGGCACCACGCGGCATGCCTCAGATCGAGGTGTCTTTCAATATCGATGCCAACGGTATTCTGCATGTTTCTGCAAAAGACAAGGCTACCGGCAAGGAAAGCAACATCACCATCAAGGCGAGTTCCGGCCTGTCCGAGGAGGAAATCCGCCGCATGGAAGAAGATGCCGCAGCCCACGCGGATGAAGACCGCAAGACGCGTGAACTGGTGGATGCGCGCAATGCCGCCGACGGTATGATGCATAGCATCAAAAAGTCGCTGGCAGAACATGGTGACAAACTGGATGCCGGTGAGAAGGAAAAGATCGAGGCGGCCATCAAGGAAGTCGAGGAAGTCCTCAAGTCCGACGACAAGGATGCCATCGAAGCCAAAACTAACGCACTGACCGAAGCTTCGCACAAGCTGGCAGAAAAGATCTATGCACAGCAGCCGCAAGGGGGCGCTGAAGCCGGTGCCCAGGAGCAGGGCGAAAAGACGGTGGATGCAGAAGTGGTAGATGCGGAGTTCGAAGAAGTGAAAGACGACAAGAAGTAAGTCGCAGGTGGGATGACGCCGGTTGCAGAAGCGGAAGTCTGTAACCGGCAGCCTGAAACAATCACTGACGACAGAACACAATGGCAAAAAAAGATTACTACGAAGTACTTGGGCTTAATCGAGATGCGTCAGACGACGACATCAAGAAGGCCTACCGCAAACTGGCCATGAAGCACCATCCTGACCGCAACCCGGATAATCCGAAGGCGGAGGAGCATTTCAAGGAAGCCAAGGAAGCCTACGAAATTCTGTCTGATGCGCAGAAACGTGCCGCTTACGACCAATATGGCCATGCCGGGGTCGATCAGCAGGCCGGCGGGGCCGGCGGGTTTGGTGCCGGCGGATTTGCCGATGCGTTCGGCGATATTTTTGGCGATATTTTCGGTGGCGGCGGACGGCAACGGTCAAACGTCTATCGTGGTGCCGACCTGCGCTACAACATGGAAATCTCGCTGGAAGATGCAGCACGTGGTTCCGAGACCAAGATCCGGATACCGGTCATGGCCGAGTGCGAGACCTGCCATGGCTCCGGCGCCAAGCCCGGCACCCAGCCGACGACCTGTTCCACCTGTGGAGGGCATGGGCAGGTACGCATGCAGCAGGGCTTCTTCTCCATTCAGCAGACCTGCCCCAAATGCCACGGTAGTGGCAAGATGGTTTCATCCCCATGCGGGACCTGTCATGGCGACGGTCGGGTCAAGCAGCAAAAAACCTTGTCGGTCAAAATTCCGGCCGGGGTGGATGAGGGCGACCGTATCCGCTTGACAGGCGAGGGCGAGGCCGGTGTCAACGGCGGGCCGCCCGGCGATCTGTATGTGGTGATTCATCTCAAGAAACACAGCATTTTCGAGCGCGATGGTGGCGATCTGCATTGCGAAATGCCGGTCAGTTTTACTGTGGCGGCACTGGGCGGCGAGATCGATATCCCCACGCTGGATGGTCATGCCAAGATGAAGATTCCTGCCGAAACCCAGACTGGCGCCAAGTTTCGTTTACGCGGCAAGGGGATCAAGCCTTTGCGCACCAGTGACCATGGTGATCTGATCTGCCATGTCGTGGTGGAAACCCCGGTCAAGCTGACAGAGCGTCAGAAGGAACTGCTTCGCGAACTGGAAGAGATCAATCAATTGGATTCATCCAAGCATAGCCCGCGTGCCAAATCCTGGATGACCAAGGTGAAGGATTTTTTCAATTAGCGGGATTTTTCGTACAATGCACAAAGCCCGTTTTGCGGGTTTTGTGCAAGTTCAGTCCTTGAAAATCAGTCGCGAAATCACCAGTCCCACACAGACTCCCGTCACGGCGGCAAAATAGAAAAATACGGCCGGCACAAAAAGCAGCCAGTGCACCTTGTCGAAGCCAGTCAGCCAGATACCAAGCCACATGACGGTGCCGGATACCAGAAGAAAGAACCGCATGGCAGGGCTGGCTTTGTATTTTGCAGGGATCATGAGCATTCTCCATTGGGGTTGAAAAGAGAAATTCAGTGCATTATGGTACCCGAGTTGTGCCAGTGCCGGCGCATCAGGTAATCCAGGCTCCATTGCCCCGCCCCACCGAATAGCAACGGTAAAAACATGACAAGGTAAATGAGTGGCAATTTGTAATTGCCGAACCCGTCACCGGTTTCATCGACGATGCGGTAGCCTTTCAGCAGTTCTTCGATGTGGTTCCAGTGCTCCGGCCAATGTACGCTGGCGATGGCAACCACGGTCAGCACCATCAGCGATATCGTGAAAAATCGCGTGGCGATTCCCAGCAACAGGGCTGCGGCGCCTATCAGTTCAAACCACATGGAAAGCTGCCAACTGACCTCGGCAGGCACCAGGTTGAACGGAAATGGAAAGTCGATATCCGTAAACCAGTTGGTTCCAATGAATTTTTCAAATCCGGATTCGCCGAATTCCCAGGCCAGGATCATCCGCAGAATTAGCGGCGGCAGTATCGGCGCAACGCGCTCCAGCAAGGATACGACGGAAAAGTAATGACGCAGGACAAATGGCATGGTGGTTCTCCCTGTTGTGTATGCCGATTGGTCGTGGCCGGACAGGAAACCTTACAAGCAGAAAGTCGATGGATATGGGGACCTGCCCCCAAAATAAATCTATTTCTGGATCCCAAGAATCGCGCCTTGCCGCCTCAAGTCTTCCAGCAATTCCGCTCCGAATTGAATAACCGCATGCGGGTCTGGATGCTGTAGCTCTGCAGCAATTTGGCTCAGCGCTTGCTGTCCGGTGATTTCTGCCGTAAGTAGCAGACCGAGCAGACGTGTACTGACAGGGTTGAGTTCCATGAACCGTACTTCGTCGGAAGGGGAGCGGAATACCAGCAGATGAACCGGCTGTGGCAAAGGTTGCGCCGGTTTGAAACGTGGCGAGATCCGATGCACGGGATAGTCATATTGCAACAAGATCAGTGCGGGGGCCAGTACCGGTTGCCCGGTCAGCAGGTCACCATCCGGTTCCAGATCGGCAGAGTCCCTTACGGCATCGGAGACGGCAATGGCCAGCTCGATCCATTCATAATGGGCCAGACTGAAGATAAACGGCGGCAATTCTTCAATGCTTTGGGGAACAGTTCCAAGCCATTGCAGAAATGCCTCCGGTATCTGGCGGAACAAGGGTGTGGTACATCGGTGCTGGATCATAAAGCTGCGCACCAGACGTTTCCAGCGCCGTACGCCGAGTATTTTCCTGGTGACGGGGAAACAGGCGGAAAGTGTTTCATCCATGTTGTTGAAGACGATTTCCGTATATACCTTCATGCGGCGGACTGGGACACCGGCAGGGCGTGCCACGGTTCCGGGATCGCGGATGTGGCTGCTGAATTCGGCCTGATACTGCTGAAACTTGCTCATGCCTTGCGTCGCTCTGGCTTCATGTCAGCGTATCGTCGTTGCAGCGCAGCAATGTGTTCGATTTCCGGTACCAGTTCTGCCAGTGGCGGGATATTGATATCGCGTTCCAGCAAGGTTGGGGCTACACCGAATAGCCGGTATGCTTCGTCGAGCAGTGCCCATACCGGATCGATCACCGTGTCACCGTGATTGTCGACAATGAGATCGGGTTCCAGTTGCAGGTGGCCGGCAGTATGGATGTAGACGGTCCGCTCGCCAGGCATGGCACGCAAAAACTCGAACGGATCAAAGCCGAAGTTGATGCTGTTGACGTAGATGTTATTGACGTCCAGGTGCAGATCGCAATCCGCTTCTTCCACGACGGTACGGATGAAGTCGATTTCGCTCATGTCGGAGACCGGTGAGGCAACGTAGTAAGAGGCATTCTCCACCGCGATGCGGCGTTCCAGGATGTCCTGCGTGCGGCGTATGCGTGCCGCCACATGTCTTACAGCCTCTTCCGTCGCAGGTATCGGCAGCAGGTCGTACAGGTGCCCACCCGCGCTGCAGTAGGCCAGATGCTCCGTGTAGAGCGGAATTCGGTACTGATCCAGAAATACCTTGATTCGCTGAAGCAGAATCTCATCCAGCGCATCCGGCCCTCCCAGCGATAGTGAGAGTCCATGGGCCACGATGGGATAGCGTTCGGCAAACCAGGCGAATTGCCGTGCTCGCGCTCCGCCGATGCCGATCCAGTTTTCCGGGGCAACTTCGAAGAAGTCTATCACCGGGGGTGGATTGGCCTGAAGCTGGGTCATCAATTCACGCTTCAGGCCAAGTCCGGCACCTGACAATCTCGGTCCGGTACTCATGGGATTACTTTTTGGCGCTGCACTTACCTTCGGTCGATTTTTTCTCCCCGCCGCACTTGCCTTCCTTGGCCTTGGCTTCCGCCTTGGCCTTCATTTCTGCACTGCAATTGCCATCCTTGCTTTTCATCTCGGCACTGCAGTTGCCCTCCTTGTCCTTGATGCCGGCATTGGCCCTCATTTCTGCACTGCAGTTGCCTTCCTTATCCTTCATTTCTGCACTGCAGTTGCCTTCCTTTGCCTTTTCCACTGATTTGGTTTTTTTCTTCATGCTGCTGCCACACTTGCCGGTACTGCACTTGCCGTCCTTGATCTTTCCTTCCGCTTGTATGGTATCGGCTTCGGCCACCATGTACCCGGACGCGAGCGATTTTGCCGCAAATGGATTCCCTTCTGCATGGACCAGCGATGTAGCGGCCAGCGTGGCTGCAAAAGTGCCACCAACGGCGATGGCGAGGGCTTTCTTTTGAACTTTCATTTGATTCTCCATGATTAAAAATTTTGGTCAGTATGCTGTACCGATTTCCGGATGCGTTCACGAGCTTCGTCGGACAATCTGATTTGCTGATCGTTCTCGACTTTATCCCCGAGATTTTTAATGGCCAGTCGCAGCAATTCCATTTGTCTGGAAAATTGCGTGCAGGCATCGCACATCATTAAATGTATCCGCAAGGCTATCCGTTGACGAAAGCCCAGACGCTTTTCCATTGACTGCGAGATCAGTTGGCTTGCGTGTCGGCAATCCAGCATCATTGGCCCCCCAGCCAGTTGAATTCGAGGCATTTTCTCAGCCCCATCCGGGCACGGTAAAGCATCACCCATGCATTGGTCGACGTGATTTTGAGTTCCTTACAAATTTCTTCGTTGTCCGATTCCTCAATCTCGCGCAACAGAAAAATACGCGCCAGTTTCTTGGGTAGTTTGTCTATGCATTGTTGCAATATGGTCAGAAACTGGTCCTGCTGTAACAGGCTGCGCGGATCTCCCCAGGTCTGTGGTGGGTCGCTCCAATGCCCATCCTCAAGAAAAAAATCATCCATGTCCGAAGTTTCGTCGGTCATGATTTCTGGATTTTCCAAAGGGACTTCACGTTGCTGGCGGCGAAACTGATCGATGATTTTGTGTTTGAGGATGCCGGTCAGCCAGGTACGGGGTGACGCCTTGCCGGCGAAGCTGCTGCCCTGCATCGCAGCCAACAGGGTTTCCTGTACCGCATCTTCGGCCAGATGGGGATCGCGCAAACGTGCCAGCGCATAGCGATAAAGATAATCACCATGTTCGGCGAGCCAGTCGTGGGGAGGGGCAGAAGGAACCATTGTTGCCTATTCAATCATGAAATGGTTGGTTTTTCCATGATGAAACGAAGTAATTACGAGTTTCATCAAGTATTAGTGTAAGGAATTGAGAATCAGGATGACCAATGGTTGCGATAAGCAATTTCCCGATACGGGATATTTTCAATCCTTTCAATTTAGGAGATTTTCATGACGACACAAATCAAGAATATGGCGGTTGCTGGAGCTTTGCTGGCCACGGTAGCTGTTTCCACATCGGCATCTGCAGATGCAATGGTAGGTACTGGCGGGTTCAATCGTGAACTGCACACCATGGGCATGATGAAGATGCTGGATGCCAATGGCGATCACATGGTTTCAAAAGCTGAGTCTATGGATTACTACGGCGCGCTCTTTGACATGCTGGACACCGATAAGGACGGTTCCATCGATGCCAGGGAATGGGTTGGCACCAAAGGTAACCAGGGTCTTAGCATCGCCACCGGTGGCTATGCGACCCAACTCCGAACCATGAAGATGATGGGCGCGATGGATACCGATGGCGATCACAAAGTCACCAGGGATGAATTTATCACGTTCCAGGAATCCACTTTCAGTGCCATGGACAAGAAGGGCGATGGCATGATTACCGCAGAAACCTGGTTGCGTAAGACAACCGGAAATTAAGTTGTACCCATCTCCTTGGACTGGGCCGGCAAATGCCGGCCTATTTCTTTAGTGTGACACGCTCCTATCGGTAGATGAAAAATGACACCCACTCGTATTACCCGTACTTTTTTCTTCGGCTTGATTTGTAGCAACTTGCTTGGTAGTCAGTTTGCGATGTCGGCAGCGCAGTGTGTCAAACATAGTCCGGCGCATACCGTTGCCCTGCTTGAGTTATATACGTCGGAAGGATGCAGCGGTTGCCCGCCAGCCGACCGCTGGTTGAGTCGTATCAGCCAGTTCGGGCTCAACCAGGATCAGGTCATTCCGCTTTCCATGCATGTCGATTATTGGGACAGCCTTGGCTGGAAAGACCGGTTCGCCAGCCCGGTATTCACCGAAAGACAACGTGTTCTGGCGCGTCAGGCACAATCAGGCTTCGTCTATACCCCGGAATTCTTTGTAAGCAGAAAAGAATTCCGGAATGCCGGCGCTGCAGATGGATTGCTCCGGCACGTTGCTACAATCAACGGCAGACCAGCCATGGCTTCCATTGAAATGGTTTTGCAACCGATCAACGATGGCATTCTGCCAGTACAGATCAATATCGAATTAAAGCCGGTAGCCCTTGGCCACCGCCATACCGCCTATGTTGCAGTCTATGAAAATGACCTGAGCAGCCAGGTGTCGGCCGGGGAGAACCATGGCGCTACGCTGCATCACGATTACGTGGTACGCCGCTGGATTGGACCCATATCGCTGACCAATCCAACGTTAAGCTATCAGGCCAACATCAATGTCGATCCCGGATGGAAACGCAGTGCTCTGGGTGTTGTGGCATTTGTTGAGGATACCACCAGCGGAGAACTCCTCCAGACAACCTCATTGGCTGCGTGTGCTACAGCACCCTGAATGCTTTCGCTAAATAATCAAAAAACAGGCAATAGAGCAGGATGGGCAAGGGCAGCCCCAAAAGCGTGCCAATCAGATACTGGCGGAATTTGACGCCCGACATGGCCAGCGCATAATTGAGTGCGGGTACGGTCTGAAACAGCACCCGCAACAGGAAAATGCTGGCGATGGGGCGGGCGTCGAGCCGGCGCAGCAGGCTGGTGGCGATCTTGCTGTCCAGTTGTCTCAGGGCATCACCCCCTACAAACCGGATCGTCAGGAATGTCACCACGCAAGAAGTGCTCGCCGCGACATAAGTGGCAACTCCTCCCATGCTGCGCCCCAAAGCCAGCACGGCAGCCGCAAGAAACAGCCATCCCGGAATCTGGGTCAGGTTTCCCAGCGAAAACAGCAAGATGAAAATCAACAGTCCGCTGACCTTGTTTTCCAATATCTTGTGCTGCAGAAATTCCAGGCTGAAATGATGCCGGAGGCCGGAGAGTTCAAAGGCGGCCAGCAACACAAGCAAAAACAGAAAAACTGTTGCAAGCCGTCTGTATTGATTAATCTGCATGATCAGTTATGGATGGGTCTGTGTGTGGGATGGCGCCAGATCCCATTAAACTGCCTGTCGTTTCCATCCACCGACATCACGAATTTCCATTCAGATCAATTGCCGTACGTTTGTCTGATGGTACTGGCAAGCGCACGGCCGGGTAACCAGGTTCCATGAAAACCCCGGTCAGCACATCCTATGTGGCGTTTTGCTGCCGCACACGAATGTGCAACTCCCGTAATTGCTTTTCGTCTACTTCGTTCGGCGCCCTGGTCATCAGGCACTGCGCACGCTGGGTCTTGGGGAAGGCGATCACATCACGGATGGATTCCGCTCCGGCCATCAATGTGACCAGACGATCCAGGCCGAAGGCCAGACCGCCGTGCGGGGGAGCGCCATACTGCAGAGCTTCGAGCAAAAAGCCGAATTTCTCCTGCGCTTCTTCCTTGCTGATCTTGAGTGCGTCAAATACCTTTGATTGCACGACCTGGCTATGGATACGTACTGAGCCGCCTCCGACCTCCCATCCGTTGAGTACCATGTCGTAGGCTTTGGAGAGCGCGGCTCCGGGGTTGGTGGTGAGCAGGTCTTCGTGGCCATCCTTGGGAGCGGTGAAAGGATGATGCAACGCAGCCCAGCGATTGTTTTCCTCGTCCTGTTCGAACATTGGGAAATCGACCACCCACAACGGCGCCCAAGCACGATTATCGACATGGCCTTTTTCGTGACCGATCTTGGCCCGCAGAGCGCCCAGCGCTTCGTTGACCACCTTGGACTTGTCGGCACCAAAGAACACGAGGTCGCCGTTCTGGGCACCGGTTCGCTCAATGATGGTTTGCAGCGCCTTGACGTGGATATTCTTGACGATCGGGCTTTGCAGGCCGGTTTCGTTCAGTTGGGTTGTGTCGTTGATCTTGATATAGGCCAAACCCTTGGCACCATAGATCTTGACGAATTCGGTGTAGGCGTCGATTTCGCCACGAGTGAGTGCTGCACCGCCGGGGATGCGCAGGGCGGCCACGCGTCCGCCGGCTGAATTGGCCGCGCCGGAAAATACCTTGAAATCCACGTCCTTCATCACGTCGGTAAGCTCGGTGATTTCCAGCGTCACGCGCATATCCGGCTTATCGGATCCGTAACGGGCCATCGCCTCGCTGAATGGCATACGCGGGAACGGGTTGGGCAGGTCGATATTCTGCACCTGCTTGAACATCTTGCGAATCATGTCCTCGACGATGTCCATGATCTGGTTTTCTGTCAGGAACGAGGTTTCGATATCCACCTGGGTGAATTCCGGCTGGCGGTCGGCGCGCAGATCTTCGTCGCGGAAGCATTTGGTGATCTGGAAGTACTTGTCGAATCCGGCCACCATGAGCAGTTGCTTGAACAGTTGCGGGGACTGCGGTAGCGCGAAGAACATGCCGTGATGCACGCGTGACGGCACAAGATAGTCGCGTGCACCTTCCGGCGTACTACGCGTCAGCATCGGGGTTTCGACTTCGATGAACCCGGCACTGTCCAGATAATCGCGCAGGGTCTTGGCAACGCGGTAGCGTAGCATCATGTTCTTCTGCATGGCCGGGCGACGCAGATCCAGATAGCGATGTTCCAGCCTCACGGTTTCGCTCAAGTTGTCGTCGTCCAGCATGAATGGCGGGGTGAGCGACGGATTGAGGATTTCGATCTCGCTCGCCAGCATTTCGACCTCGCCGGTCGGGATGTTGGGGTTGACTGTGCCTTCTGGGCGCGGACGTACTTTGCAGGTAATCTTGAGCACGAATTCGTTGCGTACGGTTTCGGCGTTGGCAAAGGCTTCAGGGGTGTCCGGGTCGATGACGATCTGCGACATGCCGGTACGGTCACGCAGGTCAATGAAAATCACGCCGCCATGGTCACGGCGGCGGTGGGCCCAGCCGCACAGGGTGACGATTTGTCCGATATGTTGGCTGTTGAGTTCGCCGCAGTAATGAGTACGCATAGTTTTCAGATGTTGAGAGAGAGGTTCTGGTTAATCGCCTGAGGGGCGGTTGTCGGGCGTGACAACCCCCATGGAGATGATGTATTTGAGCGCATCATCCACGCTCATGTCGAGTTCGATGACGTCGCTTTTCGGCATCATCAGAAAAAACCCGGAAGTCGGATTAGGAGTCGTCGGAACGTATACGCTGACGTAATCACCTTTCAGATGGGTAGTGACATCCCCTCCCGGATGACCGGTCATGAAAGCAATTGTCCAGCTTCCCTGCCGCGGATACTGTATGAGCAGTGCTTGATGAAAGGCCTGTCCAGAATCCGAGAACAGCGTATCTGATACCTGTTTGACGCTGTAGTAAATCGACTTCACTACTGGTACACGTGCCAGCAGGCCTTCCCAGAACAGGATAATGCGCTTGCCAAAAAAGTTAGTCGCGATCATGCCGGTAATCAGGACGATCAGTAGCGTCAGTATCGTGCCAATGCCCGGGATATAAAAGCCAAGCTGAGTTTCCGGCCGCCAGCTGACAGGCAGGAGCAGCAGGCTCTGATCCATCGTCCCGATCAGCGCTTTGAGCACCCAGACGGTGATCACCAGTGGCACGAGTACCAGCAAGCCGGTAATGAAATATCTTTTCACGATGCTATGTCGAAGCGACAGTTCCGCCTGCGGTTAATGACAGGCACAGTTGCCGCCGCATGGGGAAGCTGCGGGCTGACTTTCTTCCTTGGGCTTGGCACCACCCTTGAAATCGGTGGCATACCAGCCATTTCCCTTCAAGTGGAAACCGGCTGCAGAGACCTGTTTTGCAAACGTGTCCTTGCCGCATTCCGGGCAGGTGGTCAGCTGTTCGTCACTGATCTTGCGCATGACCTCTTTTTCGAAGCCGCAGCTTGTACAGCGATAATCGTAAATTGGCATTTGCTAATACCCCTGTTGAATTCAAAAGAAAAATGCCCGCAATTATAACCGATGCGGACGTGTTTCCTGAAATTGGGGCAATATCGCCAGATGCAAGAGGATATTGCAGGACCCCAAAGGGGTTGTTACTGGGAGATCAGTTCGTTGCCGATGACCAGAATTGTCGCGGTCTGGTTGTAGTGTCCGATGGCGCCTCCAAGTGTTAACCCCTGCTCACCGAAGGCATTAAATCCGATTACGGGCACATCTCCTGCAACTTCCTTGATGATGGCAATGTCGTCGAATGCCATGCTGGTTTTCAGCAGATGACGCAGAATACAGTTAAATACGACAATTGCACCGACCTTCTTTGGACTGCCGGCATCGGTGATAGCTCTTTCCAGCGTTTTCTTGAAACTGGAAATCGCATAGTCGCGGTCTGACTGCATGTGGCGCAGATAGGCACCTTCCGGAATTTCGGCAAAGAATGTCAGGCTACCATCTTCGTCGGTCCTGGCTACGCTCTTAATGGTGTATTCGCTGAATACGTCCGATGATTTGATGCCAAAGGGGTTTTTCGCAAAAACTTCATCAGTCAGTTGCGTGACGCCGACGATGTCTTTCATTTCTTCTGCGGCAGGACGGTGATTGAGTTCATATACGGTGCGACCTTTGGAGCGTGTCACTACGGCGCCACTGGATCCCGGATAATATGGGTGACCCATAGCCGTGCCCATCTTGAGACCACTGCTGATTGTGGTGACAACCGCCGAGTTTTGATGGACCCCATTGCCGAACTGGTAAGTGGAATTCGATGAAAAGTCGTTTCCGGTGGAACCGCCCACCAGTTGTGCGACGGTACCGATACCTTCGATCAAAGCCCGCATGAAAGGCTCTTCCTGTCCGGTGGAACCATCCGGAAGGATGATATTGATGAACGGTTTCAGGCGCGACGATTCGGAAGCCTTTTTCGCATCCATTGCGATCAGCATCAGCGACATTACTGTGGGATTCGACTTCAACGTCTTGTGCGCCTCCATGACGGCCTGTTCGGCGCAGCCTTTTGGGTCGGTCGAAAGGTTTTCACCTACGCCAACGCCTGCACTGAGGTAGGAGCTTTGCAGCGTCATCACCGCAACTGTCCCATTCTGCGGACCTGCCGAGGCGCTGGAAAACTCTCCTGCCGTCGTACCGCCGATGATGGGGGCTGTGCCAACTACGGCACGCACAGACTCATAGGTTTCCTTTGGAACGAGATTAAAGGCACTGAACACGATGACCAGGTTGGGTTTTGGGGTCGACTGCATTGCAGCTTCTGCCGCTTCGTGGGCGCTATTTGATTGCCCGATGCCTACTTTCAGAACGTCCATGATTGCTCCAGTCGTCGGTTTGAATGACAGGTCGGTGAAATATGAATCAGAGAAGCTTGGCAACGCTCTCTGCGGCACGGCGTGCATCAAGGAAGATCAGGCCCAGCTTGGCACTGGGGCGAGCCAGGACGGACAGTACGGCATCGGCCCCGGCATGGATCATCAGGATGTAGCCCTCCTTGCCCTTGACCATGACCTGTTCGAGTGCGCCGCAGCCCAGCTCGGTAGAACTGCGGTCGCCCAAAGTCAGCATGGCAGCATTCATTGCACCCACCCGGTCTTCATCCAGATTGGCAGGCAGCAGGCTGGCAATGATCAGACCATCGGTTGAAATCACGGCGGTCGCCAGAATGTCGGCCGAACTTCCGTTCAGATCGCTCAGCACCGACAGTATCATTTCCTCACGCATATTTTTCTCCTTATCAAGTTATGATGAATTCATCACGGATGCTCATGGCTGATCTGTGTAGCGCCTTACCAGCCACCAGATCAGGGTGGAAAATGACGGCTGATTGAAATCCGGTACGCCCGCTACTGCCATGACGAATGTCTGATTTGAAATCTGTAGCGGCCAGAATCCGATCTGACTGTTCCCCGCCGCGTCCACCGCAGCCCAGCCGGTGGCATTGATGCGCAGGTTGTTGCGCAACAGCAGCCGGTGACGTTGCTGCATGGCGGCAACGTCTGCGGCTACAACGGAAAGTTCCTCGACCGCCTCATGGGAAAACCCCTCGTTGACCAACTGGAATCCCTGGGAATCCGCCAGCAATGTCCGGTTCTCGCTTGACAGCTTTCCCAGCAATTGCGGAATATCGCGTTCCATGTTGAGGTTCGGCGCAATATCCTGTTCGCTTTTGCCGATGATCCAGCCTATTTCCTGCATGCGAAAAAGCAGTTCAGGTACATCCAGATTGCTTTCCTCCGGCAAGAACTGGTCAAGCGCTTCCATGTTAAGCAGGGGAGTCTGTGGCAATCCCAGCAGCGCGACCAGCAGGTTGCGTGCCGGGTCATCAGTCGAGCCGGTTGTGGCGTGAAATGCACCGGCAGCGGTCACCGAGGCAAACGTGTTAGGTAACAAGGTATATTCAGACATTGTAGTCTTGCACTCCTGGGTCGATTGAGTATAGCAATGCCTGAACCAGCATCACCATGTCATTCTTGCTGCGTGCGTCCACTTCGAAAATCGGGGGATTGATCCGTTGGGATCTTTTTTCATCTTGCAGAAAGCGATAATAATCTTCAATGGTGGGGGTGTTGTGTGTTTTGAGAAAATTGACCCCGATCACCACTTTTGTTTTTCCGATCAAGTCTCCAAACTCGCCTAGATAGAAATCCAGATCGTTCAGGGGAGACTTTCTTGAGTTATCGATCAGAAGCACCAGTCCGAGCGCGCCTTTTTTCAGGATGTCCCACATAAAGTCGAACCGTTCCTGTCCGGGAGTGCCATACAAATGCACTCGCTCGGTATCGCTGAGTTTCATAATGCCATAGTCCATTGCCACTGTGGTTACGGACTTCTTGGCTTTCGTCATGTCGGAAGCCTGCTGGTCGGTGCCGATGACAGGGGAATCACTCAGCACTGAAACGGCAGTTGTTTTCCCTGCTCCGACTGGTCCTGCAAATATGATCTTGTGGTTTCGTACAGCCTGTCTGGGCTTGTACGAAAATGTATTCATCGTTGTCGTGTCACCGGTTGGCGCGATGTGCAGGCGATGGAGCAATTTTTCAGCCGACTGCGGGCGACTTTCCTGCCGGATGGTCATCGCCCAGTCTATGGCTTTCAACAGGTTGGGGCTGTATCGATCTTTTCCTGCTACTACTGCCGGTTGCATGGGATCAGACTCTCCACGTTGCACCGCTTCCATCCGGTCTACTGCGCTTGGGGGGGTGCGTCCGGCGATACAGCGATAGAGTGTGGCCCCAACCGCATAAAGATCAGACCATGGGCCCTGCATCCCATCCTGAACATATTGCTCTACAGGCGCGTAGCCGGGGGTCAGCACGCATACGCCGCTTTGCCCGGTAGAGCCAAACTCCAGTCTTGCTGCGCCAAAGTCCAACAAGATGGGGGAGCCGTCGTGGCGAATGTAAATGTTGCCTGGCTTGATATCTCGGTGGAGATACTTTTTGGCGTGTACGGAACTCAATCCCTTGATAATAGGTACAAAGATCAGGAGCAGACGTTCTTCGCTGAATGTTTCCTGATTGTTTTTCAGTAATTCGCTCAGGCTTTTTCCGTCCTCATAATCCATGACGATATATGCGGTACCGTTCGCAGCGAAGTAACGGGATACCCGGACGATATTAGGATGCTTGAACTGAGCCAGCACACGTGCTTCTTCGACGAACGCATCCAGTCCAAACTGAAAGAGATCGGCATCTTCACCGGGCTTGAGCTTGATCGTTGTGCCCTCGCGGGTAACCAGTTCTTCGGGAAAATATTCCTTGATCGCAACCGGGGCCTTGAGGTTGTTATCCCAGCCCTGGTACGTGATGCCGAAAGCACCGGCACCGAGAATGCGTTCCAGTCTGTATTCCTGCAGGTTGGATCCGATGGGGAGTGCCTGGTTTTGTATGGGGTTGCTCATGTCAATAAATGTCTTAGGTGTCGCATCATGCGTCCCAGAAGTTTGCGTTCCACATGCTCTGCGGGTGCGGGAGGCGGCTCGATCAGATAATCACTGTTACGCTTGGCGTAACCCATCAGGCCGATGGTGTGCGCGGCGCTATAGTAGGCGAAAACGTGGCGCTGGGGGATGCCAAGGGCTTCGGCTACACGTACCAGCATCATGGGCTGGTCCACCAGCAGAGATGAGATGCGCATGGCGTCTGGCAGTTCCAGCAGCCGGGTCAGGTTGGGCCAGTGACGCAGGTAGATTCGCTCCTGTAAACGTGTGTTTTGCGGAAGTTTGCCGCAGTAGGTCCATGCTGCCATTTTCCAGAGCATTGCTTCTTTGGAGATGCCTGAAGTGTCGTTCGTGTCAGGCATCAGAGCCAGTTCCGGTTTCAGCAGGAGTGCATCTGCAGGGAACGTTTTGATGCACAGGCGCTGCAGCATATCGTCCTTGATGGTGAAGCTGGCGGTCTGTTGTCCCGGAAAGAGCACCAGCAGTGTCTTTTGCTTCAGGCTGAGAGACATGGGCACCTGTAGCCGTTCTGTTTCTGAAATGGCATGCAGCACTGCCCCCAGCAAGTGGTTGTCCAGCCCCAACAGAATGTCCGAAACATGCTCCGGGTTGTCGATATCGATGTTTTCCCTGTCGCCGCACACTTCCTTGAAGTCCTTGATGGGTAAGGGTGGAGATGGCACGTGCTTTTGGGTGATTGACCGTTCAAGTTCTTGCGCTAGCGCAGGTACCGGTTGTGTGTCGGGTTCGCTTTCTACCGCTGCGGGTGGTGGTGGCACACTGACCGCAACGGGAGTTGATTTGAATACTGGAATGATGTCGGTTTTGGGTTCGGGTTTACCGGTTTTCTGCCGGGCGAGTCTGTCGGCTACGCGTTTCGCAGTTGCGCAGAACTCCTGAATCTTGATCGGCTTGAGTAACGTTTCATCTGCATGCGGAATGTCTCCGCCCTTGACGGAGAGAACTATGGACGGCCGATCAGGGTATTTGTTGCGATACGATTCCCATTGGGCATGAGCTCCGACACCATCCAGGTCAATGATGACGGCATCTGCCAAATGGTTGTTGGACAACTCGCACAACCCTTTGGCCGGACCTTCGAAAACCATGGTCAGCGTGTCACGGAAACGCTGGTTGGAACTGATGATGTCGACGGTGATGAAAGCTGGTGGGTCCTGCATCAAAGTGAAATCTCCAGCGGGCCAAGCATGTCATCCCAGAGTTTGCGAACTTCCGGGCTGAGGTTGCCCAGATTTGCTCGGGTACGCAGTGCCGCCTCGGTATGGCGCGAGCGGCGGTATATTTCCAGCAGTTCCCTCGTCAGTTCAGCATTGTTTGCATCTGCCTGCAATGCCTGTTCAAGCATTGATTGAGCCAAATCCACCTGACCATTCTCGAGGTGATCACGCACGTCATCAAGCAAGCTTTTTTCGGACACTTGCAATAACGGGTCACTTCTTCGGATCACTGCAATCCTGTCTGCTGAACCAACCCCGTCTGATTCACCGTCAAGGGCATTCTGAAGTGTCTGAGCCTGGTCCGACGTCAGTGAGCCCCGGCATCTTTCCAGCATGCGGGCACGCAGCGCTTGTCCATTATTTCCCAGAGCGGAAAAAAGATCATAAAGTGCTTTATAGGTAAGTTGCGAATGATCCGCACCGTCAAGGGAAAGCATAATTCTTCGGACGTGTGCGGTAAGGTCATTGCCACGCCTGGCGACTTGATGATGCAGAAAGTCAAGATAGCGGGGTTTCAGTTCCGGGGAAGGTAACTCGGGGCAAAGTTTGCCCTGACAGTCAAAGAATGCAGGCTCCCAGTGATCGAACGTGAAACCGCCAGATTCCCCTGTGCTCCTTTTTACCAAGGTTTGGTCAGCCACGCTTGCATCCCTCATGCAGGAAGGAAACCTTGACGGGTATATCCGGACCAATAGACTCCCGGAAAAGTGAACCGATCTGTATTTGCGAGATACGAGTTTTTATTTTTACGCAGTTGCCCATAAAGATCCCCCAATCAGCCTGATTTCACGCCACTGGCCATCAAGCCTGACAGCATCCTGATCAATCCCATGCTGTATTCGCCAAGTGAAATCAGCTTGGCTGTTTTTTGTCATTCTTGGATTAAACATCAGTCGGGGTCTGTAGGACATGGTCCGATGAGCGGGGGGCGCGAAGCGGCAGGGAACCCAGCTATCTGCTCAAGAAATCCTAGTACTGCAAGACCTGCTGATGGTACATCTCGGATTTTTCCGATGTGCTTTTTATTGGACTTTATAGTGGTACTGCTGCATAAAGGTAATCAAGTGAATTCCGATGACCGCGTCAAATTCACGGATGAGCGGCATGCCACTCTTGTGTAACTGAAAAAGTCAACAACAAAAAACCCCAGTAGGCAAATAGCCTATTGGGGTTATGTTTACAAAATAAATCTAGGTATATTCTAGAAAGGTTGTGTATACCTTGTAAAAGTAAACATTTTATTATTACTTAGCAATCAGTTAAATAGATAATTTAGAATTTCTTGTATTGAATTATTTGTAAATAAATTTAACCGCAAGAGCAATTTGTTTACATTTTATGCTGTAAATTAAGGGGCTGGTGAAAACCAATCAAAAATTGCTTCTGCCTGAGGATTGCCAAGTTTACCTTTAACATGAGGGGATAGCCCAGAAATTAGTGCGGGGATTTCAGGTTTTACCTCGACCGCATGAATAAGCAATTGCTGTTGTGCTATTCCTGTGGCATCAAATATTAGATCCAGATGATGCTCTAATCCGCAACGAGCTGTCGCACGCCAGAGGAAGCGTGGCATTTTAGCTGTTAAGGTTTCCTCGACCTGTAAACCTAATTTGGTTTTCATGGATTCAAAAACGTCACATTTGAAATCACTAACGGTCGTTAAATAAATATCCCACTCGGGCCTACTCAGCTCATGAAATCCCTGTTGTCGAGCATTTTCTAGTATTGAGTCCACAACAAGGATCGCATCATGAATGGTTTCATAAGGGATGCGGATTTTGTTATAAAGAGGCAACAACAAAAAAACCGGAAGAGCTTCAACTATTCCTTTTCCCTGCCATGAGGTAGCAAGATATTGTCTTGTTGATTGAGCGTGCGTCATTCGAGAGAATGGACCGACCTGATCATCATGAGCATATATTTTGTCGATGCGGGATGCCCGGAGAAGGAACCCACTGTTACCAAACGGCTGTGGCTGTTGTATGCCAACACTAAATCCTGTAATTGCAACCGCATGCCCACCCATTTCTTGGGCTGTTCCATTCACAACGTCTTCTAACTTAAATGTGAGTATTGTTGGTATTTTGCAGCGCAGGTACGCGTATAAGGTGCTATTAAGAACATAGGCGTTAGGTGTTCCAACCAGATAAGGCTCAAGACCAACATCGCGAACAGCAAGAGCCATCTGAGTTGCTGTTAAACCGCTATTAGGTAGAGTTCTGGCACTATTTGCCGGTAAATTCTCCGGCACATGCCTTGTCGCCACTTTAGTAATTTCAACAGGCGAGGGTATGGCATGCTGAAAGAGCTTGCCGGTACCTTGAAAACATGACCAAAGGGCACTGGTTGCGCACGCAGCAACAACCGTGTCCTGTTCCTGGTATGCCAAGCTATTAATTTTCAATGAGACCCCAAAGAGATTAACGTTAAATTCTCTTAGGATTGGGAATTCGCGACGGCCATTATCATCCGGGTAAGTTTTGAGACATGTTCGTCCGATAATCGTCAGGGGTAGCGGTTTGACAACAACAAAACCAATATACTGCTCTTGCAGTAGTTGTTTACTAAGCCCAACGTTAGGGCTGGTCAAACATTCACGAAACTGATCTTCAGTAAACTCTAGGCTGAAGAAATGAAGCCTGACTGTGTCGCGCCTGTAGTTTTCAAAGCACCGAACGTAATATGCAGCATAATCTTCAAGGTAGTCGTGATCTACGTAACCCTCTTCAAAGATAATGGTTTTTGCGTTAAGCGCTGTAAAGTAATCTGAGAAATAGCGATGATGCGTTTTGTTGCGGACAATATCGGCAGTCGCTTTTGAGCTATCGACAAGGCACTGTGTCAATGCCTCAATTCCGTATGGGATAACTTTATACGGAGCAGACATCAGACACTAATTTTAAAGCGTGATAGGAAGGTGTAATTGATCCTGACTTACACGGCGAGCATCGTTCAAATCTCTTATTTCCAATTGAGATTTTTCCACAGCAGAAGTCACCGCCACACGACCGAGGTCGGAATTCAACCATTCAACCAACTTCTGTGGCAGAGGAGCCCTTCCTGTTACGCGAGCCATATCTTTCACGAGAAACCCCCATTATTATGCCGATTCGAGGCAAGCCAACAAGCTAACTGCGCACTTCGCAAACAAGCCAGCTTTGTAAGAGAAAACCGACAATTGTATCAGACGACAACTTTCCCATGCAAAACAAACAAACTCTGCCTTAATACTTGAGGCATGTCAATGGCCAGGTAAATTTCAATAGAAACGTAAGGTTAGACTCCATATTTAACTTAAAAAATAACGACTATGATTTAGCACGCATTTTGCACCAGGGGGTGTGGTTTCAACGGAAATAGATCCTTCGTCATCAGTGAGCCACTATGTACTTTGACTTAATGAAGGCATTCATTTGGAATGACTTAGGCATACACCCCAGCATTCCGCTCCGGATAGCTCTCATACACATGCTCGAACACCGCCGAGCATTTCTGATGGTAAAGCTCTGGCGTGTAGGCACGGGGTAAGCCAGAGTCAAGTGTGTCTTCGATGGTGAGCTTCAACTGTGAGCGTGCCGTTGATTTCTGCCGCCAGTTGAGCACCAACAGCGCCTTGAGCCGCGCCAGCAAATCCCGTGCGACCTTCTTTACCTCTGCCCTCTCCTCACCCGACAGCTCTGGCGCCGGCCTGGTCAGGATGTCAAAGATGACCAGTTCCTCTTCGCTCATGTTCTCGCGTACATGTCGCTCCTGCTCGTCGTTGAGGCTGTTCGACAGCTTCACCAATTCCTCGAACAGCTCCTCGATGCTGCGGCTGCCGGCGTTGTAGCTCTCGATCAACGCCTCGAACTTCTCGGCGAAGTTGGCGCGGGTGCGGTTCAACTGGATCATCTTTTCCAGTTGGGCGCGGATGGCGGCCTTGAGTACTTCGAGGTCGGTGTTCTTGTGCTTCGATTCCTTGAAGCGCTGCGCCAACACCTCGAAATTGATTTTTGACAAGTCGAGTGCTGGTGGCCCTTGCTCGCGGATTTCGTGGCCAGTGATGGATTCGTCGAGCAGGCCGTTGATCTGCCCCATCACCTGCGAGATGTCTGGCGGGTTCGGGTTCAGCCTGGCTAGGATAGCTTCGGCCAGCGTGGTCAGGCAGGTGACACGACTGGAAAACTCCAGCGCCGACGGGTCTGGCTTCACTGCCTGATAAAGCGTACTCACCAGCCTCTCATGTGCGAAGAAATCGCGGCGCAGAGGGTCGGGGGAGATCAGCGCATTCATGCCATCCTCGATGCGCGCAAGGCGGTCCATGCTGCCTGCGGCTGTTGCTTCGATCTCGGTCAGCATTACCCCGTGCGCCGCGCAGAAAGCCGTGGCATCCACCACCGACTTGCGCAGTTCCTCGACCAGTTGCTGCTTGTCCTTGACCGGACTCTTGCCGTCCTTGCCCGCCCCGTAGATGGCCAGCGCTTTTTCCAGCGAGGCGAATACGTTGGCGTAATCGACGATGACGCCGCTGTGCTTGCCTGGGAACACCCGGTTGGCGCGGGCGATAGTTTGCATCAGTGTGTGGTTGCGCATCGGCTTGTCGAGATAGACCGTCGAGCAGCTCGGCGCGTCAAAACCGGTCAGCCACATGGCGCAGACGAACACCAGGCGCAGCGGGTCTTCGGTGTCCTTGAATTTCTCGTCCAGTCCAGGCTGCGATTCGTTCATGCGCTTGCGGTGCGACTCAATATCGAGGCCAAGCGTCTGCATCTGCTGGATTTCGTTCTGCCCCGGCGAGACGATCACCGCCATGTCTGTGCTGGTCAGCACTTCCAGTCGCTGTTTCAGTTCGGCCCTTCGCACATCGCGCCGTGCCTGCTCGGGTGTCATCCCACCGCCGGGCTGGTAGGCCAGTTCGCCCAGCTCCTTCTGCACCCGTTCCGTTTCTGCCGCCCAATGCACCTTCACCTTGTCGTGCATGCGCAGCGCGGTAGCCTTGTCGATGGACACCACCATCGCCTTGCCGACGAATCCCCGGCCAAGAAAGTGCCTCACAATGTCCTGTGCTACCGTTTCCAGCCGGTCGTCGCGGGTGATCAGGTGGTATTGCCGCCCCAGCACCTTCTCCAGCTTGGCCTCCTGGTCGGCGTCGAGGTCAGCATTCTCGATGAGGCGGTAGATGTCTTCGTTGAGATCGGGATTGACGAGCTGTAACTCCGGCGTGCGGTTCTCATAGAAAAGCGGCACTGTGGCACCGTCTTCGATGGACTGCTGGAAGTCGTAGATCGAGACGTAATCACCGAAGATTTCCTTGGTGCGTTCCTCACCCGCAATCAGCGGCGTGCCGGTGAAGGCCAGGAACATCGCTTTGGGCAGCGCGGCGCGCATATTGAGCGCCAACGTATCGTACTGGCTACGGTGCGCCTCGTCGGTGAGCACGATTACGTCGGACCGGTCGCACAGCAGCTCCGGCGTCTGGAACTTGTGGATCAGTGTGAACACGTAGCGGTGGTTGCCGCGCAAGAGTTCACGCAGATGGGCGCCGCTGGCGGCGTGACATTCGTCGCCCTCGGCCTCGCTTACAGCGCCGGTGGTCTTGAAGGTCTTGGCGATCTGCTCGTCCAGTTCCACGCGGTCGGTGACGACCACGAAAGTCCAGTTGCCCTCCAACTTACGCAACACCTTTTGCGCGAAGAACACCATCGAGAAGCTCTTGCCGCTGCCCTGCGTCTGCCAGAACACGCCGCCGCGCCCGTGGCCCAGCTTGCGGGCGTCAAGCATTGAGGCGATGGCATTATTGACGCCGAGGTATTGGTGGTTCTGGCCAAGAATCTTGACCAGCCCGGCCTTGTGCTCGGAAAAGAGCGAGAAGTTCTCGACCAGATCGAGCAGGCGGGTCGGATCACAGGTGCCGCGCAGCATCACTTCCAACGACACGCGGCGCGGCTCGTCCTCGCGCTCAATGCGCTTCCACTCGAATAAACGCCCCCAGTCGGCGGTGAGCGAACCAACGCGGCTGTCGGTGCCGTTACTGGCAATGAGCAGCGCGTTGCTCCAGAACAGCGCGGGAATCTGCTGCTTGTAGTGGGTGAGGTTCTCGTCGAAGGCGGCTCGAGCCGGCACGCCGGGCTTCTTGAGTTCGATCACCACCCACGGCAGGCCATTGACGAAGCCGACCAGATCTGGCCGGCAGGTGTAGAGGCTGCCGACGACGCTGAACTGGCTGACCAGCAGGAAGTCGTTGCGCTCTGGGTTTTCCCAGTCCACCACGCGCAGGCGCTCGGTCTTCTGCCCGCCGTGTTCGCGGTCGGGGACGGATACCGTGATGCCTTCCTTGAGCAGTCGATACACCTCGCGGTTGGCGGCTTCCAGACTCATCGCCGAGCGGTCACGGGTCAGCTCATCGACGGCGTTGCTGATCGCCTCCGGCGGCAGCACGGGGTTGAATTTGCACAGCGCAGCGCGCAGGCGCGCCACCAGCACCACCTCGCCCTTGGTCTCGCGCCCCAGCGTGCCGCCTGCGCCGAAGCTCTCTTCCAGCGCCGACACCGTCTGCCAGCCGAGCGTGGCGAACAGCCCGATGGCGGGCTGCTCGACGAGTTGGTCTTCGGAGTAGGCGTGGGCGCTCATGGATTAGGCGGCCTCGACCTCGATCTGGCCGGAGAGCAGGCGCGGTAGCAGCAGGTCGCGGGTGCGGCGGAGGTTTTGGATTTGGAAAAGGAGTGTCGAAATTTGGTGAAACATAGGCGACACTATCGCTTTGAATTTAGCAGAAACGGATGGGGGTGGCAAGGCAACAAAGAAGTCGTTAACTACTTCTTTGTTGATGTGCTGTTGAGCACCGCCACTAGCGTGCTTAATAATTTCCTCAATTCGCTCGCACACAGTAAGGTAAATCCATTCAGACATTAGCCCTGATGGGTCGCTGATGCCAACGACTGACTGATTCGCCGCAGTCTCAATTTCAAGGTAGCTGACTTGGCCAAGTGTCGCGCCAGTAATTGCAAGAACAGTAGTTCCCTTGGGCATCAACTTCGCGGCCGATTTCTTTAACGCAAGTTCAGTGATTAGTTCTGAATGTTCAGTAATGCGTAGCTCATTTACCTTCCCCGAGTTGATCCACGAAATCGTTCCACCCTTCCAATACTCCGGTTTTGCGCGTGATGGCGTTCCACCAAGCACAGTTTGAAAGGTTTCGCCGATTCGTTTCACCTCCCAGTTTTGCGGAATCTCGCCGAGGGGGGAAGCGACGCAGGGGTGCTTTTCGTGGCCAGGGAAGCGAAAGTGAACAAACCACTCACGGTAGAGAGAGTTGGCCATCGACTCCAAAATCTTGATGCGCCGCTGGCTATTCTCGATGAGTTCGTCGTAGGCCGAGAGGATACCCGCTATACGCTGCTGGACGAAAAGAGATGGAACGCTAACTTCAATTTCCGAGAATGAAGACTTATTGATGATCGGCGTCGCTGCCCCGCCAGCATTAGCTCTCAGTTGATCGCGTAGTGTCGTAAACAAGTAATAGACAAAAAAGGGGTCATGTTTCTCGTCGTCGACCACAACGGAATTAATTTGCTGATTTGTAAACGAAGGCTGACTGGTCATGCAAACTTTGCCAATCGTCGCCCCAATACAAACGACGCAAATGGAACTTGCTGGCAGCATGATTCGATGCTGATAGTTTTGACCCTCAGATGAAAGGAAGCGCTCTGGTTCGATGAAGCGAGAGGTCCCGTCAATATCTGTTGGGGTCAAGAATGGATATTCGCGACCCATCAATTCAGGACGGGCGCTTGGTGGTGTTTTGCCCGTAACAACACGCCCTAGATCAGCGATGCGAACTGTGTAAAGATCGGCCATCTTCACGATTCCAAAATCGCCGACACATTCGTGGCGATGGACTGTTCTAGTGCCCGCGCTTTCGAGTTCAGTGACTCCAATTCCTCGTTCAGCGTATCGAGTCGATCTTTAAAGTCATCATCATCGACATCCTCACCAGGAGTTACGCCGACCCAAGTTCCGGGTTGAAGGGTGTGGCCCTTTTCGGCAATTTCTTTTAATGACACCTGCCGACACAACCCCGGGACGTCAATGTGGCGACATGCGGAAAATGCTTCCATGAACTCCTTTTTTAATGCGTCCGGCAAGCCAATCTCATCCCACGGCGGTTGCCAGTCATCACCTCGTATCTCGCCACGATAGTTTCGGACAAGCTCGGCAAGGAATCGAATTTGATCTGGTGTCCATTCACGGTGGGCACGGTCTACCTGTCTGAAAATGTGTCGTGCGTCGATAAAGAGAACATTGTCGCCGCGTGAACTGCTTGTCTTGCCTCGATCGAGAAACCAGAGCACGCAACCGAGTGTGACGGTGTAAAACATCTTCGGCCCAACAGATACGATCACATCTACCGAGCGGCTTTCAATAAGTTGTTTCCTTATCTCCTTTTCGGAAGCCCCGGCGCCTTCCGCTCCACCCGCCATGACAAAACCGGCGCGGCCGGTGGCGTTGAGCGACGAGTAGAAGAGCTGAATCCACAGATAGTTGGCGTTATCGGTCCGCGGCAGGCCGAAGGGGAAGCGGCGACCGGCGCCGACCATGTCCTTGAGCCGTTCCTTGTCCACGGCATTGACGTTGAAGGGCGGATTGGCGAGGACGAAGTCGAACTGGCCAGTGGCGGTGTGCGGGTCATCGTAGTAGCTGTTGATGTTGCCGCCGTGTTTGATGTCGCCTTCCAGCCCATGCACCGCTAGATTGAGGCGGCACAGGCGGCCGGTCTCGTCGGTCTTCTCGACGCCGCAGATGGCGAGTTCAGCGGCTGGATTCTTCTGGTGCTCGGCGACGAAGCGCGCCGACTGTACGAACATGCCGCCAGAACCGCAGGCGGGGTCGAGGATGCGGCCGTGGAACGGCTCGATGATTTCGGCCAGCAGCTTGACGATGCTGGAGGGGGTGTAGAACTCGCCACCGCCCTGGCCCTCGGTCATTGCGAAGGCGCCGAGGAAGTATTCGTAGATGCGGCCGAAGGCGTCGTAATCGAGCGTGGCCGGAATCTCGGAAATCTTCTTTAGCAGTTCCTTGAGCAGGGTGCTGGTGAAGAGGTTGTAGGTCTTGGGCAGCACGCCGGCGAGCTGCGGGTTGTGCTTCTCGATCTCGCGCATCGCGGCGTTGACCTTGGCGCCGATGTCGGCCACCTCGGGCAGAGTGAGCAGGTAGTCAAAGCGCGCCTCGGGGGCAAGGTAGAGGATGCCTTCGGCGTGGTAGGCAGCTGGTTCATCGACCCGACTGCCGCGACGAGATGTTGCGCTGGCGCCTTCGAGTTTGGTGCGCTGGACGGCAAAGCGCACTTCTGCAAACCGCAGGAAGATCAGGCCGAGGATGGGGCCAGAGTATTCCTGCGCCTTGAGGCCGGAGTTGGCGCGGAACTGGTCGGCAGCATCCCACAGGCGTTTTTCCAGCGAGGTGGTGGTGGCGTCTTTTTTGGAGGGGGCGATCCAGTGCATGATAAATTTGGTTCTTAGAGTGTCGAGTAAGAATTTTGGGTAGGTTTTAGATCATATAACCAATCATCGATTTGTCTGCCCACGGTTTATAGAAGGCAACGGGCGATTCAAAAAATTATTATCAAGGCCACGAGTGTGAGCGTTATATGCCCACCGTGCAAATTGCTCAAGCAAATGGTTATTTTCAGACTCCAGTCGCTTGTTTTCTGCCTCTAGTTTCACTATACGTTCTAAAGCAATCTGTAACTCGGGAGCAGCCACTCTCCTTATCTCTTCTTGACCTTTGGCGGGTTTCGATTTTCTCAGGTCAAAAGCATTCCTAATACGTTCGTGTTTGAATAAAGCTTGTCGGGTGTATCGATTAAACATCCGCAATTCGATCGCATCGATTAGAAGTTCCCAACTGAGTTTTCCTGACCAGCCATCAAGAGTCTCTACAATTTGCTTGATCTCGGCATCACCAAGATTTTTGGATCGTTTCTGTGCCACGTCATTCTCCCAATGAGGTTGTCGCGGTAGTCAGCAAAGCGGGCTTCCGATCTGTATTATCGAGAGCATCCATTCTGTGCCGAAGCGTTACTTGTATTGATACGGATTGCGGCGGAGACAACTGAATTACCGACCCAGCCGGAACCTCCGAGTCATCTATGATTGAGCAAAGCTGAGATAGCCGATCCACGGTTGATTTGTGGTGTTCAAGCCATCGATCGCTACCGTAATATCCACCGTTTGAGGCTTCTTCTGCGCGGCGTAACATTTCTCGCGCTTCTTCCAGTTGCAGACGCAACCGGCGTTCTTTTTCTTCATCGCCCTTGACGCAAACCAAGTCCGGACAATGAATGCAGTCCCTATGTAGTTGGCACGGTGACATTGTGTAATCGTGAATACAGAAACCCAGGTCAGTTGTATGAGCCGTCGGCACAATCAACCTAGCAAATTCATCACGCGGAATAAGAGTTTTCTTTGACTGTTCCGCTAACGGCCCAAACATCTGGCTTTCATCGCCAACCGCATCACGGATTTTCTGGAGCATCTGGTCAGGAGTGACATGGTCGTAGGCCGTATTCTGTTGAATATCCTTGCGCCCAGACCACTTGGCTATGTCGAGCTGACTCATGCCACCCGCTTGGGCCAGAGTATTAAGATAGTGCCGGAACTGGTGAGTGGTTATTTTGATCGGGCTGCCATCTGGCTCTGTGAATCCGAATCTTGAAAATACTGAGCCAAAACCATGGCTGGCTCTTCCTCCAAGACTGCTGTTAATCTGGTTGGTAGATATAGGCTCAATCATGCAACGATATGTGCTGCGTTGTAAGCCAAGCTCGTTGACGCGAACTACCAGCAAAGCGGCGCTGTATTTCAGACCAGATTCCTTGTCAAAGATTGGAAACCCTTCGGGTAGCATCGACAACACCTTCTGCTCAACATCGGCAAATCTGACATGAGCATGTCCGTAAGCATTTCTTGTCTCTAATCCATAAGTCCTGCACCATTGCAACGGTGATGATCGTTGACTTACAAATCCTAGGATTTCACCTAGCTCAGTCATAGATAAATATTCTTTCCCCCGTAAATACTCATTGTTGTGAGCAAGATAGAGTCTTTGGGGATTCGCTTCATACCACCTGGCAATGTTTCGTGCCTCTGCAGTCAATCCACGAATTCGATCAATGGCCTCCTGAACAACCGATGTCATTGACGGCACTACCCACTTCACCATTGGCTCGGCACCTTTGGCTGGCCACCAGCGTAAGCCGTATGCTTCCTCGCCATTCCTGCTATTCTTCTGCCGCACCTCGCAGTTCTCTGGCAACATTAATACCTCACTGATACGATCAGGTGAGGCGCACAGAAGCGCGGCCACTGAGCTTACAATCACGTCCACGGGTTCGGTGGCCAGCCTGAACACCTTGGGCAAAGCATCTAAGGCAACCTGCGATGGCATCTTCGATTGCCTTCGTTCGTCGAACTTCTTGCCAACCCGCACGGTGTCTTCTGGACGTTTTAGATGGTTCCGCCAGCGGATCGGAGCGACGGTTAGACGATTCTCGGAAAGAAAAGTAGCAATCATCTCTAACTGACCGCCAATGCGATAAGCCGCGCTATTGCTGTAATGAACGTCTGCGAGTTGAGCTGCACGATTGAGGGTGTGGGCATCTATATTGATGGGGTTCGGAATGGTTCCTTGCTCTGATAGAGCAGCCCCAAGAACCTTTAAGGCCGTCAATCGTGAGCCAAACCCCACGATGGGTCGAAACCCATGCATGTATCGCATGTACGCTTTGGCAAATCCAAGAAAAGGCTCAGCCATTGGAGTTGGGTTGGTTGCATTTATCGTTTCAAAAGAGCTAAACACAAGACGGATGCGCTTTTTTCCATGCCCTTTAAGTGAGATGCTATTGCTGACATCCCATATATTTTCATCAAAGGGCAGATTGGCCCCAAATACCGTCAAATCGTTCCGGCAGGACGTCACAAATCCAGCCAGATTGCCAGCCGCATCAAGCTCAGCTTTTGGCCTGAACAGGATCACATCAGACATGCAGAGCCTCACTAGTTGCTATGCGAATTTCCTCGCATTGCCTGACCACTTCGGCAACTGCCAGAATGGTTCTATCATTGATGGATGCAATTCGTATATCGCTGGTTGCGAGAACCCTTTCCCGCTCCGAGATCAGATGGGACAGGACAGCTTCGTGAGGGCCATCCAGCCATGGCTGGAAATTGCTGCATGTATAGCAAGCAATCGGGGCTAGAAAGCCGCAGAATCCATGTTTTCCGCAGTTTCCCATCGGCTTCATCGAAGTGTCGAAGCGAGGATCACAGATTCGACTGGTAGGGTCACCCGCACGTGACGCTTGAGATTCGTCAGCGATAAGTACACCAGCGAAGGCTTGTGCAAGCGGCGCCAGTTGCATTGCCACCGCCCGGTCGATACGTTCCACAATTCCTGGTGTGGCCTCTACATAAACCCCTACGTTTTGGGTATCCGTATGATCGAGAAGCTCCGCGATAATCAACTCGCCATGCCCCTCGGTTGCTGCTCTTGTTCCCACTGTGCGACGGAAGCGAGTGGTTGTGATGTGGATTGGTTTGCCAGTTCGTTCGGAGATGACGTGCAACTTGTTAAGAGTTCTTTCCAGCGAATCTGCAAGAGAACCAGAGGTTCGATGAAACTTGAATCCTGCGGGTTCATTGGCGCGGCTCTGCTTTGCAGGAAACAAAGGTGCTTCTGATGGGACAGGAAGCCTGTCAGTATATTCAGCGCGAACCTGGTTGGCATGTTCAACCAGCAATTCTCCAATTTGCGGGATAAGTACCCTGTTTTTGAATTCTGTACGAGATAGCTGCGCCCTTTGCTTTGCCCGAGGTATACGTAGTGTGTAAACCGGCGTTCCCTCTTTGGAAAGGCTTACACCGACGTCACAAACCTTTAATCCTGCATACTGAACTGATCGCTGACCCAGCAGCATGTAGAGATAAACGAGGAGGTATTTTTCCAAGCTGATCTGGCCATCGGACAAGTTTTTATCCAGCCCAGCCTGAATAGATTGGACTTCAATGTCCGTGAATGGGCCGTGTTCAGGATCCATTGTCAGAACCGCTTCGCCCTTGATATTGCCCTCAATGCGAAATTGATTGAGCAACGCCACCGCATCATCCGATACACCCGGATAGCCAAGTTGATGCCATTTTTGAAGCAATCCAGACAGACTGCCTAAATACCAACTATCGCGTCTTTTTAGAGTGGCGCGATAGTTGATTAGGTCTTGGCTTGTGATTTCCTTTAACGGTTTATCACGGTGGACAGTCACCACTCTTAAAAATCGTTCTAAATGTGAGAACATGTTTTTTAAGTGGGCCGCAGACATATTTTCTGCATACCAGAGAAGTACACCCTTGATAGAGAGCATTAGGTCGCTCGTGGTCTTCCGTAGGTGCGGAAAGTTCAGGCTCACTGTTGAAGCGCTATCTCGGTACACCCACCTATCAACACGAGGGTCAAATTGAACACCTGAACGGGTTCTTGCCTGTTCAGGTAAATTCGGAATGCTAGTAAACGGGGTTTGCACAGGCGCAAGATTACGCATGGTCTTTATCCTCCCCTTTTATTTGTTCCTGCATCTTCAAAGAGACTCCCTGCGCCTTTTTTCTGGTGTGCCGGCGCGTGTAGGTGGCTGCTGTTCCCGAGGTTTCTGACCACCCCATCAGATAGGAGCGTATCTTTTTCTCGGATTCCTCCGAGGTTTGCCGCTTGTCCATTTCTTCGGAAAAACGATCGTTCCAGGTATGCCTCATAACATGTGGAGAAAGCGAAGCTGGAAGCCCCGGACATTTTTCGCGCAGCACATTGAATACTTTATTCAAGGCTGGTAGTGACATGGGCTGTCCTGTTAAGTCAGCACAAAAAAGAAAATCATGTTTTCTGGCCCCGGCCAATGAAGACCTTTGGTTCATAACATAGGCATAAGTAAGAGACTTCAATCCATCATCCAAGGGCATCTCCCTCGCCTTGGTCTTGGACTGAGGCTGGTTTGTTCTGGGGTCATTCGAGTCATCTGCACGCCGATGGATGGTAACGGTACCCTTTCGGAAATCAATATCACTGATTTTTACGCCAAGCAGTTCCCCGCGCCGTAAACCAAGGTAGTACAGCCAATGGACAATCAGGGCATTTCGATAACGCGCATATTCACCTCGCCAAGGGTTGTCTGATGATAGAGGTGAAACTACGCGTAACAATTCAGCGACCAATTCCGGCGCAAGTCCTTCACGCTGGTTTAACGTCCCATGTTGCTTTCCTCTAGGAATACGTGCAGTGATGGCAGGGAGTACGCGATTCAACGACGAAATAAGATTGTCCGAGACCTGTTTATCCAATCCATGCCTTGCCAATCGATCCGATACAAGCCATTCAATATATCCGCGTATGTAATGCATTCGAGTGCCCGCGAAAGTCGGATCGACTTCAACCTGGACATCCGCTTGAGAACGCATTCTGGCCTTTTCAAGTGAGAGTGGCTTTGATCGTTCTCTTGTCTCTGCTGGATCATTGAGCATTGCATCTAGCCGTTCCACAGGCAATCGACAGAGCCGAGTAAGGTCTTCCACTTCACCTAGTGAGAGTAACTGACCAGAAGATAATCTTCTGGAAAGATCGATACCACGCAAACTTAGGAAGAGGTAAAAGACCTGGATAGATCTCAAGTTGCTGCTGATGGTGTTTGTGGCTTGATTTCTTGCACGCAGCTCTGTCAGCGCATAGACAGTTGGCTCGAACAATGGCTGTCCTTCTCCATCAAGGAGTAGAGGAAATCTTTCACCAGAACTTAGTTTAAGGAGCCTTACCTTGTATTTAACGCCCATTGTTTACACTTTATATTGGTATAGCCTATTATGCTAAATATAGCACACCCAGTGAAAGTGTCAACAATAAAAAACCCAGTATGAATAAAGCATACTGGGCGTTTATTTACATTATTAAAACTGGTACCCGCTAGAAAGGGATATCGTCATCAAGTTCGTCAATTGAACTGGATGGTCGGTTACTCGCAGTGGGTGTTTGTGCACGTTGTTCCGGAGCTGCTCCGCCATCTTCCCGGTCCACTACCTCGAAGCTGTTGCTGCCACCGCTACGCCCGCCGAGCATTTGCATGCGATCCGCAACGATTTCCGTGGTGTATTGATCCTGACCTTCCTTGTTGGTCCATTTGCGGGTCTGCAACCGGCCTTCAATGTACACAGAAGAGCCTTTTTTCAGGTATTCGCCGGCAATTTCGGCCTGCTTGCCGAACATGACGATTCGCACCCACTCGGTGCGTTCCTGCTTGTCACCGGATTTACCCTTGAAACTGTCCGTGCAGGCGATCGAGAAGTTGGCCATGGCGTCGCCGCTGGGCATGTAGCGGATTTCCGGGTCGCGTCCCAGATTACCAATAAATATGCATTTGTTGACAGATGCCATGTCAGTTTTCCTCTCCAATCAGTTTTAACGCGGCCGCTTCATCCCAGCCGGCCATTTCGACTTTCAGCAACGCCACACCTTCCTCGGCCAGCACCACGGCTTCACGCACACCCTGCAATGCAGCTAATTTTGCAGCAAGATTTTGCGCAGCCTTCGGGCTGAGCTCTTCCAGGTGGAACATACGGCTTCGGACTGCCAGCGGAGCCTGCATTCCGATAGCGAAAATCAGCCACAGTCCCATCAATACGCTGCAGAAAATGAACACTGCCGCATTGCCCTGGGTATGCGAAAGCCACCCACCCATGACCCCTCCCAGAAAGACCCCCAGTGACTGGGATGTATTATACACACCCATGGCAGTGCCTTTTGCAGGGGCTGGTGCGATCTTGCTGATGAGAGAGGGCAGGTTGGCCTCAAGCAGATTGAAGGCGATGAAATAAGTGGTCAGTGATGCGACGATTCCCCAGAAATGGGCTATCGAAGCCGCAAAAAGAATCTGGGCGGCCAGCATCAAGGCGATGGCACTCACAAATACCGGTTTGAGCTTGCCCGTTTTTTCCGCGTAGATTATTGCCGGTACCATACATACAAAGGCAACGATCATGACGGGCAGATATACTTGCCAGTGGTGATTGGCGTCCAGTTGGCCGGCTTTGACCAGTGCAAATGGAACGACGACGAACATTGCCATCTGCGCAGCATGCAGGGCAAAAATCCCGAAATTGAGCCGTTGCAGCTGAGGGTCTTGCAACACCTCGCGCAATCTGTCGGGTGCGGCCTCTGCATCCGAGTGGAAGCGGCTGACCGCAGGGTCTGGAACGACATATTTCACCACCAGCAGGGCCAGCAGGGCCAGTGCACCGGTAAGGGCAAAAATACCTGGGATGCCGATCCATTGGTTCAGTGCAGGTCCCGCAACCAGCGAGAAGGCAAACGTCAGACCGATGGTCGCGCCAATCATCGCCATGGCTTTGGTCCGGTGTTCTTCACGAGTCAGATCGGCGACCAGTGCGGTGACTGCAGCCGAGACTGCTCCGGAACCCTGAATTGCCCGGCCGATGATGACCCACGTGATGTCATGTGCTGTGGCGGCGACCAGGCTGCCGATCGCCAGAAGCAGCAGTCCGAAATAAATAACCTGTTTGCGCCCGTAGCGGTCCGATGCCATGCCGAACGGAAGCTGGAACAACGCCTGCGTCAAGCCGTAGGCTCCCAGTGCCAGCCCGATCATCAGATGACTTTTACCGCCCGGCAGTGTTTCTGCATAAATGGCAAAAATCGGCAGGATCAGGAACATGCCCAGCATGCGTAATCCGTAGATTGACGCCAGACTCATACTGGAGCGCAACTCCAGCGGAGTCATTTTTTCTTGTTCGGACATAAAAACAGTTGAGAGGGGGGCAGAAAATTGCTTATATTAGCAGGTTGCTCATTTGACTGTCAGACATGGATACCATCCGCATTCGCGGTGCACGCACGCACAATCTGAAAAACATCTCGCTGGACCTGCCACGAAACAGAATGGTGGTGGTCACGGGCCTGTCCGGGTCTGGCAAGTCCTCACTGGCTTTCGATACCCTGTACGCTGAAGGCCAGCGTCGATATGTCGAGTCCTTGTCAGCCTATGCGCGACAGTTTCTCGACCGCATGGAGAAACCCGATGTCGATCTGATCGAAGGGTTGAGCCCGGCAATATCCATCGAGCAGAAGTCCACGTCGCACAATCCACGTTCAACGGTCGGGACGGTCACAGAAATTCATGATTACCTGCGTCTACTGTTCGCACGTGCCGGTGATCCAGAATGCCCGGAACACGGGATCAAGCTGGAGTCGCAAACGGTCTCGCAGATGGTGGATGCTGTGATGTCGTTGCCGGAGGAGACCCGGCTCATGATCCTGGCGCCGGTGGTGGCCAACCGCAAGGGCGAACAAATGGATCTGTTCGATGATCTGCGTGCCCAGGGCTTTGTGCGCGTGCGCGTGGACGGCAAGGTCTACGAGATGGATGCGTTGCCAAAGCTGGCCAAGACGGTCAAACACAATGTCGATGTGGTGGTCGATCGCCTCAAGATCCGTCCCGATATCAAGCAACGACTCGCGGAGTCCTTTGAAACCGCCCTGCGTCTGGCGGATGGCCGGGCAATTGCGCTGGAGATGGATGGCGAGAGGGAACAATTGTTTTCGGCCAAATTTGCCTGCCCGGTGTGCAGCTATGCCTTGCAGGAACTGGAGCCCCGCCTTTTTTCATTCAACAATCCCATGGGGGCCTGTCCCAAGTGCGACGGTCTGGGACAGATCAGTTTCTTCGATCCCAAGCGCGTGGTGGCGTTTCCGCATATTTCGCTGGCTTCGGGTGCGATCAAGGGCTGGGATCGCCGCAACCAGTTTTATTTCCAGATGTTGCAAAGTCTGGCGACACATTACGGTTTTGATGTGGATGTGCCTTTCGAGCAGCTGAGCGAGGAAGTCCAGCATGTTTTGCTCTCCGGCAGCGGCAAGGAGCTCATCCCTTTCGTGTATTTGGACGAGCGTGGCAGGGCCAGCATCCGTCATCATGCCTTCGAGGGGATTCTGCACAATCTGGAGCGACGTTATCACGAAACGGATTCGGTGATGGTGCGTGAGGAGCTTGCCAAATACCTTAACTCCAAGTCCTGTCCCGAATGTGCGGGCACTCGTTTGAGAAAGGAGGCGCGTCATGTCAAGGTGGCAGGCAGAACCCTGCATGAAATCTGCGAAGAGTCACTGAAGCAGGCGCTCACATTCTTCAGGGGTATCGAACTGACGGGACAGAAGCGGGCGATCGCAGACAAGATTGTCAAGGAAATCAGTAACCGCCTGTCTTTTCTGACCAATGTAGGGCTGGATTACCTCTCGCTCTCGCGTTCGGCGGAAACGCTCTCTGGAGGCGAAGCGCAGCGTATCCGTCTGGCCTCACAGATTGGTTCGGGGTTGACCGGCGTGATGTACGTGCTGGACGAACCTTCCATCGGCCTGCATCAGCGCGACAATGAACGATTGCTTGATACCCTGCGCCATCTGCGGGACATCGGCAACAGCGTGATCGTGGTCGAGCATGACGAAGATGCCATCCTTTCAGCCGATTATGTGGTGGATATCGGCCCCGGCGCTGGTGAGCATGGCGGCCGGATTGTGGCTGAGGGCACCCCTGCCGAAGTCATGGCCAACCCGGATTCACTCACCGGGCAATATCTTTCCGGCAACAGGAAAATAGAAGTGCCGGGCAAGCGTCACGCACCGGATCCGAAGCGCTGGCTCAAACTGGAGAACGTCACTGGCAACAACCTGAAAAACGTCACGCTTGAATTGCCTGTGGGGCTGCTGGTGTGCGTCACCGGGGTCTCTGGTTCCGGCAAGTCCACGCTCATCAATGACACGCTGTATCGCGTGGTTGCGCGACATTTGTATGGATCCAGCACCGAACCTGCCCCATTCGGGGAAATTTACGGGCTGGAGTTCTTCGACAAGGTGGTGGATGTCGATCAGTCACCCATCGGCCGCACGCCGCGGTCCAACCCGGCCACCTATACCGGACTTTTCACCCCCATCCGGGAACTGTTTGCCGGGGTGCCGGAATCAAGGGCGCGTGGTTACGGGCCGGGTCGATATTCATTCAACGTCAAGGGCGGTCGCTGCGAAGCCTGCCAGGGCGACGGAGTCATTCGTGTCGAGATGCATTTTCTGCCCGATATCTATGTGCCCTGCGACGTGTGCAAGGGACATCGCTATAACCGTGAAACGCTGGAGATTCAGTACAAAGGCAGGAATATTCATCAGGTACTGGCGATGACGGTGGAACAGGCTTATGAGTTTTTCAGCGCCGTACCGGTCGTGGCGCGCAAACTGCACACGCTGCTGGATGTGGGTCTGGGATACATCACGCTGGGGCAATCCGCGACGACGCTTTCCGGTGGCGAGGCCCAGCGCGTGAAGCTGGCGCTCGAACTCTCAAAGCGTGATACCGGTCGCACGCTGTACATTCTCGACGAGCCCACCACGGGTCTCCATTTTGCGGATATTCAACTGTTGCTCAATGTACTGCATCGTCTGCGTGACCATGGCAATACGGTGGTGGTGATCGAACACAATCTGGACGTGATCAAGACCGCCGACTGGATTGTGGATCTCGGCCCGGAGGGTGGCCATGGTGGTGGCGAGATTATTGTGACCGGTACACCCGAGCAGGTAGCGGGGAGCCCGGCCAGCTTTACCGGTAAGTACCTCAAGCCTCATCTGAAATAACCGCTAAGCTGTGGCGATCATTTTGGCTCCGGCAATCAGCAGCACCAGTGCCAGCAGTTTCCGGATCGTCGGATTGGCCAGCCGCCTGCTGCCGAATTCAGCCCCGATGAATCCACCGGCGACTGCGGCGATGATCCAGTAAGGCATGGCGGCCGGGACCGTGTAGCCCTTTGAGACGACCCCCAGCAGGCCGGAAATCGAGTTGGCCAGGATGAATGCCGCAGAGACACCGGAAATCGTTCGGGGTTCTGCCCAGCGTAACAACAGCAGGATGGGGCTCAGAAAAATTCCTCCCCCGACGCCGGTCAGGCCGGACAGCAGGCCGAGTACCGGCCCCAGAGCAAACAGAACCGGCAGGGTCGGAGGGCGTGTCGGGTACGTAGCCGGCTTGAGTGCGGAACGGAAGGAGCCGGCAGCGGCATAAATCAGGACGAATCCCACCAGCGGCTTGTATATATGGCCGGGCAAGGCAAGCATTCCTCCCAGATAAGCGCAGGGAATGGAAGTCAGCGCCAATGGCCAGAACAGACGCCAGGAAAATGCGTCCACGCGATAGAACTTGAAGGTGGCAATCATGGCCACCAGGATATTGAGTGAAAGCGCTGCCGGTTTCATGGCCTCCGGTGCAACCCCCATCAGGGCCATTGCAGCGAGATAACCCGAAGCGCCGGCATGACCCACCGACGCATAAAGCAATGCGGCGATAAATATCAGGATTGCCAGAAGGGCGTCGTCAAAAGGCATGAGGGTCGTGGGCGGGGCAGAAAATCCAGCAACGTATTAGACGGTATAATCCCGGGCATGACAAGCCTCCATCGCGCATTTTCCAGCGTGCGCCTCCGGAATCACCCTTGAGCGATCTCAATCATTTTTTTTCGGATGCCGGTCCGCTGGCCGATTCAATTCCCGGCTATCGGCTGCGTCCTCAACAGGTGGAGATGGCACAGGCCATCGAACGCGCCATCGAACAGCGCAAAGTGCTGGTGGCTGAAGCGGGAACCGGTACCGGTAAAACCTTTGCCTATCTGGTACCGGCACTGCTGTCGGGGGGCAAGGTCATTGTTTCTACCGGAACGAAAACACTGCAGGATCAGCTCTTCTCGCGCGATCTGCCCGCTGTGCGCGATGCCTTGAAAGCTCCGGTGACGGTGGCGATGCTCAAGGGACGCGCTAATTACGTCTGTCATTATCATCTGGAGCGCGCCAAGGCGGAGGGCCGTTTCATGAGCCGGGAAGATGTGCATCACCTGCATGAAATCGGCCGATTTGCCCAGCGGTCCCAGAGCGGGGACAAGAGTGAACTGGCCATCGTGCCGGAAAATGCCTTGATCTGGCAACACGTGACCTCTACCCGGGACAACTGTCTGGGGCAGGATTGTGCCCATTACAAGGAATGTTTTGTCATGGAGGCCCGCAAACGGGCTCTGGCCGCGGACGTGGTGGTGGTCAATCACCACCTGTTTTTTGCCGACGTCATGCTGCGCGACGAGGGGGTGGCGGAGTTGCTGCCTGCTGCCAACACCGTGATTTTTGACGAGGCCCACCAGTTGCCGGAGACGGCCGGCCTTTTTTTTGGCGAAGACGTTTCCACCTCGCAACTGCTTGACCTGGCACGCGATGCCCATGCCGAAGCACTCGCCGAGGCCAGGGATTTCAAGGCGCTGCCAGAAGCCACGGCTGCGCTGGAGAAATCGGTGCGCGATTTCCGGCTAGTGTTTGGTCTGGATGCTGCACGCATGCCGGTCAGCAAGGCCCAGGGATTCAAGGATTTCTCAGCGCAGCTTGAAACGATGCGTGTCTGTCTGTCCGGATTGGTGGAACTGCTGGAAACACAGGCCGAGCGCAGCCCCGGTTTGGAAAATTGCTGGCAACGGGCAATGGCTCTGCAGACGCAGATTGCCGGCTGGCAGGCCGGGCAGAATCCCAATCTGGTACGCTGGGTCGAGGTGTTCTCGCAGAGTGTCCAGTTGCACGCCACACCGCTATCGATTGCAGAAATATTCGGCAAGCAAATCGAGGGACAGGCCCGATCCTGGATATTTACTTCCGCAACACTCGCGGTCAAAAGCGATTTCAGTCACTATCTTGCCCAGATGGGATTGCTGGAAGCTGATACCGGTTACTGGGAGAGCCCTTTCGATTACCCCCGGCAGGCCATACTTTACGTGCCGCAAGGCATGCCGGAAGCCAATACGCAGGATTACGCCATTGCGGTGGCACAGGCTGCGTTGCCCGTCATTAGTGCCAGCGGCGGCCGGGCCTTTGTTCTTTGTACCAGCTTGCGGTCCATGAAGGAGATCCATACTTGGCTTAAGGAGGCATTCGAGCGTGACAGACTGGATTTTCCTTTGTTGCTCCAGGGTGAAAGTTCACGTAGCGAGTTGCTTGAGCGTTTCCGTCGCTTGGGAAATGCCGTACTGGTGGCTTCGCAGAGTTTCTGGGAAGGCGTGGATGTGCGTGGAGAAGCGCTTTCGCTGGTGGTCATTGATAAACTGCCTTTTGCACCTCCGGATGACCCGGTGCTGGCTGCACGCATCGACAAGCTGAATGCCGAAGGTAAAAGCGCGTTTATGGAATATCAGCTCCCCTATGCCGTGATTACCTTGAAACAGGGGGCCGGGCGGTTGATCCGAGATGAAACGGATCGCGGTGTGCTCATGATCTGCGACAAACGACTGGTGGAAAAACAGTACGGGCGGAGAATCTGGCAGAGCCTGACACCCATGAAACGGACACGGGAGCTGGCGGATGTGGAGGCTTTCTTTTCGGCGATTGCCGGTTCTGCGAGCGAGGAGCAGTAGGGTAGCGTTCTTGCATACGGGCTTTCCGGACAAGGATAACAATGGCCTGATCTGTCCAGCCAGTCCTATAAAAATAATCGCATGAGTCTCTTAATGAGAATGATTATTGCCACGGGCGTGGAATCACTTTTATACTGACATCAGTTGTGTGTTGGACGACAGCAGCATTGTGAGATTTTATGAGGAAGGCTCCGATATGAAAGTTTCCGTCCCAAGTCAATTCAAGCAGTCAAAGAAAGCGATCGCATTGGCTGCATTTGCGATGTTTTTTCCTCTTGGCTTGGCTGACTATTTTGTCGGCAGCTATTTTTCTGGTAGCTTTTCCATGATGCAGCATGAGGTATTGGCCGTTCTGGTGACATTTGTGATTTCTGCGGTCTTTGCCTGGGTTGCCGCGGACAAGATCATTGCCTTAAACAAGACAACTGAAGAACTCGCCTCGTGTGAAATTCAGAGTAACTCCCACCATGCCATGATGAAGGCGTATTACCATTACCTGGTCAATACCCTGAAAACGCTGGTCTCGATGATTGATGCCTATACATCGAAAGGCCGGGTTGACAAGCAGTTGATCGAGTCCGCCAAAGCGCTGGCGGTTGAGATCAAGAACGATCTCGACGCACTTTCCAAACTGGAAAACCCGACCAAGGACGATATCTACGACTTTCTGCGCAATCATCACTTTTAGCGTGGGAAAACGCCAGATATAGCTCAGGCGGCGATGCCGGTAATCCTGACTGCAACCTGTTTGGTAAACAGGCTGAAACAGAGGTATTCATAACTCCAGCCATAGCTGGCTACGGCCTCCTGGAAGGCTTTGAATTCGTCCTCACGCCAGTGTTCGTTGCCGATGTATTCATCAAACACAATGACGCTCCCGACCACCATGCGCGGTGCAAGCTGTTCCAGCACGGTTTTGGTCGAGCTGTAAATGTCGCAATCGACGTTGATCAAACGTATCGGGCCCTGGTGTTGTTGCAGGAACAACGGTAGCGTGTCCTCAAACCATCCTGCATGCAGCGTCACATGTCTGGGGACAACGGGTAATTCACCGCGGGTGCTGTAACTTCCCTTGGCTTCCTGGTGCCATTGCTCCGGCAACCCCTCAAAACTGTCGAACCCGTGGACTGGCTGCCTGACCAGACCGGCAATCTGTCGAATGGTGTTACCAAAGCGAACGCCGAATTCCAGGATCAGCCCTGCTTCAGGTGCCGCGGCAAATGCCAGTTTGAAGGTTTCGATCATGCTGCCGGTCATCACCGGCAGTGGACGGGCTGCGGATTTCAGGTAAAGCCAGGCATCAACTCTTGCACGGACCAGAGCACTCGCATTTTCAAGCGTCTTGAACTCGCCAGCAGCCATGTCGGCCAGGCCGGAATAGTCGAGCAGAACGGCCAGCATGGTGCGGGCATCCAGATCGGCGGGGTTGAGTTTTAGCACGTTCCGCAGAGATTCGATCGCCTGCGGCAGATCCTTTTGGGTCAGAAGCAGTGCGTGCAGGTTATACAGCGCGTTGCCGAAACCCGGGTTGAGGGCGATGGCTTTTCGATAATGTGTTGCAGCCAGATCAAGCTGGCCTTGTTCGTGGTAGGCAAACCCGATGTTGCTGTGATATTCGGGGTTGGCAGGATTGACGCGAATCGCTCTTCCGATGCGTTGAATCGCCTCTTCGATCCTGCCGGATTGCAAGGCAATCACTCCAAGCAGATTCAAGGCATCGGGCTGGCCCGGAGACACCTGAATAATCTGGCGATAAATCGCCTCCGCCTGAGCCGTGTTCCCAGTCCGCTGGTGTATCAATGCGTTGCGGAGCGCCTGCGGAATGGCGGCCTGCATGGCTTGTTGCTGTGAGTCTTGCCTTTGCTGGCAGCATTGCTTGTATTTCTTTCCGCTCCCGCAAGGGCAGGGGTCGTTGCGGCCAGGTTTGTGAATGCTCATTTTCTGTTGCGGAATATGATTTCCCGCTGCTCAAGCAGTTCGATCACCTGCGACACGCAATCCTCCAGTGAAAGCTGGCTGGTGTCCAGCGATAACTCGGGTGATGCGGGCACTTCGTAAGGAGACGAAATCCCGGTGAAATCGGCAATCAGCCCCTGCCTTGCCTTGGCATACAGGCCTTTCACGTCCCGCTGTTCGCAGACTTCGATCGGGCAGTGGCAATAAATCTCGAGGAAATCCCCTTCGGCGACCAATTGGCGGACCTTTTCGCGATCAGCCCGGTACGGCGAAATAAAAGCGGTGAGCGTAATCACGCCGGCTTCGAGAAACAGCTTGGCGACTTCACCCACGCGGCGGATGTTTTCGACCCGTGCTTCAGGGGAAAAACCAAGATCGGCGCACAAGCCATGCCGGACATTGTCGCCATCGAGGACAAAAGTGCTGCATCCGCGCTGGTGCAACGCATCTTCGACCGCGTGGGAAAGCGTGGATTTTCCCGCTCCGGACAAGCCGGTAAACCATAGGATGACGCTTTTGTGGCCGTGCTCGGCCTCCCGTGTGGTGCGGCTGATGGTGGATTGATGCCAGCGAATATTCTTCTCCAAGTTCAAGATTATTATTCCTGGCGAGGCGCAATGAAAACCAACTTCAGAGGCTTATTATTCAAATTAAGAAGTCGCCGCAAAATCATTTCTTGCAGGCAAAGGTGAGCGAGCGTAGACCGGTCACCATGTTTTCTTCCTTGTTGAAAATATCGAAGCCGGTGCGACAGTGGCTGTCCGCCTTTCTGAAACATTCTTCCCAGCCGACGGCGCCACTGCAGTCAACTTTTACCGAAGCCCGGTTGTCAGCTGCTTCCTTGCCGGGCAGATAGCTACAGGCGGCCAGGAGTGAGCTGGTGATCATCAATGTCATGTATTTCATGAGTATCCTCGTTATCAGGTTTGTTTTGTGGATTCAACATAGCCCAGCGCTTCCTTCAGCGGGCCGAGGTACTGCTCGTAATTTTTCCAGCGCTGCACCGAGGTTTTATAGATCGGCTGACGTACCTGCCAGTGCGAGGCTGTTTTCACCGTGCGTTCCAGCTTGTGCGGGGCCAGGCAGGCATCATCCCATTCCAGCCCGACGTGCGAGATCAGCTTGCGCGACCAGAATTCAGGGTCGGCGATGGTGTCCTCGTAGTTGATGTCCAGGATCCGCCCCGGCAATGCCCGGTGCCAGTGTGCCATCAGACGCTCATATTGCCTGTGGTGATGGCCCAGGTTGGCAAGATCGTAGGCATAAGCGTGCTCTCCGCCAAAATTCTGGAAAAAGATCGACAGGCAGTTGTCCATGGCATCACGTTTGCAATGGATGATGGAGGCGTTGGGGAACAGCAAGGCAATCAGGCCCAAATACATGAAGTTGTGTGGCATCTTGTCGGTGATCCGAAGCGGGTCTGTGTCCGGGCCGGCAATCTTGCGCAACAGTTCAGTGTATTTTCCGGCGATCTCATTGGCCTGATCCGGCGTCATCGATGGCATGCATTCAGGAAAGCTCTGGTCGGTGTGCATGGCGTACGGTACAGCTTCGCTGGCGCGCGTCCAATATGCTACTTCTCCGGCACCGATGACCTGCGGGTGGCTGGAAACAATCTGCTCGGTCAGGGTGGTGCCCGAGCGCGGCATGCCGACGATGAGTACCGGCAATTTTGAGTCCGTCCCTAGTGCTTGGTGGGACGCAATGAATTCCTGGCTGAATACGGACATCAGCAAGTCATACTTTGCCTCCACATCATCTGGCTGATAGTCGCATTTTGCGTTACGCAGACGGTTGCCCCGTGCATAATGGCAGAAGGCCTTATCCCACAGTTTGCAGTCGTCGTAAATCTTGCCAAGGGCGAAATTAAGCCCGATCGCAGCTGCTTTTTCATCGCCGGTCTGGTCGGCTAGTGCCTGCAAGGGTGAAATGATCGGGTCATCTGGTTTGAATTTACGTGATGAAGCCAGATAGAAATAACCAGCACTGAAGTCAGAATAACGTTCGACAAGAGACTCCAGCACGGCAGCGGCCTGGTCGGAATTGCCGGCTTCCATATGGCTGCGACCCAGCCCGAGCAAAGCCATGCTGCGATCAGGATGCTGGACGAGGACTTGCTGAAACTCGCGCAAAGCATGCTCGGTATCGCCCATGTCGAGATAAACAAAACCGATGCGCTCCGACAGTTCTTCGCTGCCCGGCTTGAGTTGCATGGCGCGCTCGTAGCATTCCCTGGCTTCATCGTAGCGTCGCTGCTGTTGCAACACCTCGGCCAGCAGCACCACGGCTTCCAGCGAGTCCGGTTTGAGCGTGGCAGCCTCGTAATACTGCTCGACTGCCAGTCCATCAAGCTGGTAGCGACGCAAGGCGGCACCAAAATTCATGCGGTATTCCGCATGTTTTGGCATCAGCCCGACCGCATGTTCAAAGCATTCCAGCGCGCGCGGCAGATCTTCCATATCGCGGTATACCAATCCCATCGCGTTGAAGGCACCATGATTGACCTTGTCCAGATCAAGGGCGGACTTGAAGCAGGTAATGGCTTCCTCGTAATGCGTGGCACGGCGCAACGTTTCGCCCAAAGCAATGCGCGCGCCAGTCAGTGAGCCATCCAGCGCGATTGCCCGGCGAAACTCGGTGATCGCCTCATCCAGTTGGCCGGATTCCGACAGGGCATTGGCCAGATTGGCATGGCTGGCCGCATGTGCGGGGTTGGCCTTGACGATGAGGCGAAAATGCCTGACTGCTTCCTGCGGCCGGCCGGTGGTCGCCAGGGTCATGGCCAGTTGATGGTGCACGTCCCAGGCTTCGGGCACTTGCTTGAGGATATCCCGGTAAAGATTCTCGGCCTGGGCATGCAGACCGGCCTGGCGTGCCTGCTGGGCTGCGGTCAGCATGTTCTGCAACCGGGTCATTTGTTGGGGAGTCAGGGGTTTCACGAATTCTGGATCTGGGAAGATGATGAAGACACCATTTTATACGGGGTGGTGCCGTTATACGAAGTTTTGCAATAAAAAACGGCACCCGAAGGTGCCGTTCTTAGACCACAAGTTTTTCTAAGAATCTTAGAAGAACATGATCGCGCCGAGCGACAGGGTGCGAGCCTTGCCGTCGAAGTTTCTGGACAGACCAATGTCTTCGTACTTGGTGTTTGTATATTCAGCCACCAGGTTCAGGCTCTTGGTCAGAGGATGGTAAGCACCGACAATCCAGGAACGATCTTCAAAATCGCCTTCGCCGCCATTGCCTTCATACTCGCTCTTGCCCCAGGATGCGCCGAACTTGGTGCCGAAGGGAGCGGTGAATGTGGCTTGTACGTAGCCGCCCTTGACGTCGTTGTCACGACCTGTGTGGCCGAGGAACAGGCCGGTAGCAGGTGTCACGTTGTCGTAAACGAAAACAGGCAGACCGATGTTGCGACCGTCATAGTAGTAACCGACCAGGCCGAAAGCGCCGACATTGATCTTGCCGCCGATTTCCCATGCGCTGGAGGTGTTGCTGTCAGATGCAGAAGCAGAAACGGTTTGAGTGCTGTAAGCAGTACCCAGAGAATTCAGCGCCCAGGTCAGGTGGGAAGATGCGGAACGGGTACGTGTCTTCTGGTGAATGCCACCCAACCATACCTTACCGGAGACGTCACCGCCCCACTCGTAGCTGACCTTGCCGTCCCAGCCGAGGTCGTGGTTGTCGGAGTTAGCCCAAGGCTCACGAGCGGCAACGGTGAAGCTGAAGCCGTTCCAGTTCGGGGAAGCGTACTGGATTTGACCAACCCAGTCAGCGTACAGGTAACCGGAGCCGATACGACCCAGGGTGGAGGAGCCGGAACCGCCAGCACCTTGACCAACGCCCAGCAGGGTCATGTCGGACAGGATGGCGTCAGAGCCGAATACGCCCAGATCACGACCCATCTTGATGGTACCCCAGCTCTTGTCGCCGAAGGTCAGGAAGGATTGACGAATGTTCAGGCTGCCACCGTCTGCACCAGCTGCGCCGGACAGGCCGGAGGAGCTACCCATGCCACCGTTGGAGTTGATGCCGGTGAAGAACGTAACTTGGAAGCTGATGTCCAGGTCGTTCTGGCGAGTCTTGCCACCGATGCCCAGAGCGGAAGGCAACAGACCGGTAGAGATCATGTTGGTTGAGCTGTGGGAAGGGATACCCTTGCCGACGTTGTCGAAATCACCAGAGAAGTGGGTGTTGCTATAGAAAGCGTTTGCGTTACCACCGATGTCGAGGGTCCAGTCGCCAGCCGGAATGGTGATACCGGCTTGAGCGGCGGAAGCGCCCATCGCCAGAACGGCGGCGGCTACTGCCTTAGTCATTTTGCTCATTTATTTCTCCTTAAAGATTGTTTGTTTGCTTGGGCCTGATGCATGCAAGCCCAGGCTTTACTGCTTTACCTCTCATCCCCGCCAGGCGGAGCAGAGAGAGTTCGCGAACTCCCCTTTCAGGAAGTTAACGCCAGTATGCCAAAACAGAATTGGTCGTTACAAGTTTATTTCGGGATTTATGCGACAGGTGGGAAAGGTGTGTTGTGAAAATGCAACAATGCATATTAAGTGGCGATAGGATTCGGGGTCTCGGAATTAATTAAAATCCCCCCACATGGCTTGCATGGCAGCCAGTGCGGCTAATGCAGCCGTTTCGGTACGCAGGATGCGCTGGCCGAGCCGGATACCGGTAAAACCGCAGCTTAGCGCGGCCGTTTGCTCTGCTGGTGAAAATCCGCCTTCGCAGCCAATGAGCAGACAGATGCCGTCATCCGGTTTGACGAGATCGTGCAGCGTTTGCGTGGCATTGGGGGCCAGCATAATTTTGCGGGCACGGGTTTCGTTTCGGCTCAGCCATTCCATATAAGGAATAGGCGGCATGACTTGCGGCACGATGGCACGGCCAGATTGCTCGCAAGCGGAAATCACAACGTTCTGCCAGTGCTCGCGCCGCCGTTCGATCTTGTCGCCACTGAGCTTGACCACGCTGCGTTCGACCGCGAGCGGCTGGATGCGGTTGATGCCAAGTTCGACCGCTTTTTGCAGGGTGTAGTCCATACGCTCGCCGCTGGAGATGCCTTGCGCCAGCATCACGTCTAACGGGGATTCGTTTTGAAGCGTGTGGGCTTCGATGATTTTGACGACGACTTCGGTTTTGTTGATGCGCAGGATTTCGCCGCGGTAATCGGCACCATCCCCGTTGAACAGGGTCACGTAATTCCCAGCCTGCATGCGGAGCACGCGCGAGGCGTGATGGGCGGCATTTTCGGGCAGCGCGATGATCGCGCCGGGCGCAAGATTGGCAGAGCAGTGAAAGCGTGGCATGGTCCGAATAGGTTATCAGGTTTTCAGTCATCATGATCCCGTAGAAATTATGGTTTCCCGGGGAGCGGATTTGCATATAAAATAAGCAACTTTCCCCGGATAACCTGACACCTGTGCAGATCGGCCCCTACAAGCTTAAGAATAACCTGATCGTCGCCCCCATGGCGGGGGTGACCGATCGGCCTTTTCGCCAGTTGTGCAAGAAAATGGGGGCGGGGATGGCGGTGAGCGAAATGGTGGCTTCCAATTCGTTGTTGTACGGCTCTGAGAAGACCAGGCGCCGCGCTAATCACGAGGGCGAGGTGGAGCCGATTTCGGTGCAGATCGTCGGTGCCGACCCGGACATGCTGGCCGAAGCGGCCCGGCATAACGTCAACAACGGCGCCCAGATCATTGATATCAACATGGGTTGCCCGGCCAAAAAAATCTGTAACGTGATGGCTGGTTCAGCGCTGTTGCGCGATGAGGCGCTGGTGGAGCGCATCCTGACGACAGTGGTGCAGGCCGTGGATGTGCCGGTAACCCTGAAAATCCGCACCGGCTGGGACAAGGCCAACCGGAATGCGGTGACGATCGCGAAAATAGCCGAAGACAGCGGCATTCAGTCGCTGGCCGTGCATGGCCGCACCCGTGCCTGTGCATACACGGGGGAGGCCGAATACGACACCATTGCCGCAGTCAAGCAGGCAATCCGTATTCCTGTGGTGGCCAATGGCGATATCACGAGTCCGGAAAAAGCAAAGCATGTGCTGGACAAGACCGGCGTGGATGCTGTCATGATCGGCCGTGCGGCGCAGGGGCGGCCGTGGATTTTCCGCGAAATCAGTCATTATCTGAACACGGGTGAACATCTGCCCGCACCGCAGGTGGCTGAAATCCGTAGCGTACTGCTGGCACATCTGGAAGATTTGTATGATTTTTACGGCGAGCATACCGGTGTGCGGGTGGCTCGGAAACATATCTCCTGGTATACCAAGGGGTTGGTGGGGTCGGCGCATTTTCGCCATGCCATGAATCAGTTGCCCACCAGAAACGAACAGGTCGACGCGGCCGAGGCCTTTTTTGAGGCACTGAGTCACCAAGGCGACCATCTGCATTATGATATGGAGGCGCCGGCCGCATGAACCACGAAACCGATCTTTCTGCCTGTGTGCGTCGCGCACTGGATACCTATTTCAAAGATCTGGACGGTGAATCGCCGCGAGCCGTTTACGATATGCTGCTGCACTGCGTGGAAAAACCCATGCTGGAGAACATCATGCAGCGTGCCAGCGGCAACCAGAGCCGGGCGGCTGAAATACTCGGCCTGAACCGGAACACGCTGCGCAAGAAACTCAAGCAGCACGGCATCCAATAATTCTTCTCGAACCCACTGACTGTTTCAAACTGCCATGACGATCATCAAACGTGCGCTTATCAGCGTCTCCGACAAACAAGGCATCCTCGAATTTGCTCAGGCCTTGAACGGCTTCGGCGTCGAAATTCTTTCTACCGGCGGCACCGCCAGTTTGCTTCGCGAGCACCGGATTCCGGTGCTCGAGGTCAGCGATTACACCGGTTTCCCGGAAATGCTGGATGGTCGGGTCAAGACTTTGCATCCCAAGGTGCACGGGGGCATTCTCGGGCGGCGTGATCTGCCGGAACACGTGGCGGCCATGCAGCAGGCCGGGATTCCGAATATTGATATGGTGGTGGTCAATCTCTATCCTTTCGAGGCAACCGTTGCCAAGCCCGGATGCACGCTGGAAGAGGCGATCGAAAACATCGACATTGGCGGCCCGGCGATGGTGCGTTCTGCTGCCAAGAACTGGAATGATGTGGCAGTGCTGACCGATGCTTCTCAGTATGCGGAGGTGGTGGACGAAATGAAAAGTGCCGGGGGGGCGATCAGCCAGGCTACCCGCTTCGCTCTGTCGGTCGCGGCTTTCAACCGGATCAGCAATTACGACGGCGTAATCAGTGATTACTTGTCCTCCTTCAAGCCCGATGGCACACGTAACCCATTCCCCGGGCAGACCAACAATCGTTTTGTCAAGTTGCAGGATTTGCGCTACGGCGAGAATCCGCACCAGCAGGCGGCGTTCTATCGTGACCTCAACCCGGCGCCGGGCTCGCTCGTGACGGCGCAACAGTTACAGGGCAAGGAGCTTTCCTATAACAACATTGCGGATGCCGATGCGGCATGGGAGTGTGTGAAGAGTTTTGATTCGACAGCCTGCGTCATCGTCAAGCATGCCAATCCCTGTGGTGTGGCACTCGGTGCGACGGCACTGGAAGCTTATGACAAGGCTTTCAGGACAGACCCGACATCGGCTTTTGGTGGCATTATCGCTTTCAATAGGGCCGTGGATGGCGCGGCGGCAGAAGCCGTTTCCAAACAGTTTGTGGAAGTGCTGATCGCGCCGGACTTTACAGAAGAGGCACTCGCGATTTTCAAGGCGAAAGCCAATGTGCGCGTTCTTAAAATTGCCCTGCCGCAAGGAGGGGGCAGCGCCTGGGAAAAAGGGCGAAATTCGCACGATGCCAAGCGAGTAAGTTCAGGATTGTTGATTCAGACTGCCGACAATCACGAAATCAGCCTCAATGACCTGAAGGTGGTGACCCAGAAACAACCTACACCTCAGCAAATGCAGGATCTTCTGTTCGCCTGGCGAGTGGCCAAATATGTGAAATCCAATGCGATTGTGTTCTGTGGTGGCAGCATGACGCTGGGGGTCGGCGCCGGTCAGATGAGTCGGGTTGACAGCACCAGGATTGCGGCCATCAAGGCAGCCAATGCGGGATTGTCACTGCAAGGTTCGGTTGTTGCCTCGGATGCCTTCTTCCCGTTCCGTGATGGTGTGGATGTACTGGCAGAGGCGGGTGCCGCCTGTGTGATTCAGCCCGGAGGGAGTATGCGCGACGATGAGGTGATTTCGGCCGCTGACGCGCATGGCATCGCTATGGTCATGACCGGTATCCGGCATTTCAGGCATTAAACACATATGAAAATACTTGTTATCGGCAACGGCGGTCGGGAGCATGCCCTGGCATGGAAACTGGCGCAAAGTCAGAAAGTTTCCAAAGTGTTTGTGGCGCCCGGCAACGCCGGTTCTGCGCTGGAACGCGGCCTGCAGAACGTGGCCATGACTGCCATCCCGGATCTGGTCAAGTTCGCTCAGGATGAAGAAATTGCGCTGACCGTGGTCGGCCCCGAAGCGCCATTGTCTCAGGGGGTGGTCAATGCCTTTACCGGTGCCGGACTGAAAATTTTCGGACCCAGCAAGGCGGCTGCGCAGTTGGAAAGCTCCAAGGATTTTGCCAAGGCCTTCATGGCGCGCCATAAAATCCCGACGGCAGCTTATGCCACGTTCAGCGATCCGGTGGCGGCACATGACTATGTCAGCCAGCAGGGGGCACCCATTGTGATCAAGGCAGATGGTCTGGCGGCCGGCAAGGGTGTCGTGGTCGCCATGAGCGAAGCCGAGGCGCATGCGGCCATCGACATGATGCTTGCTGACAACAAGCTCGGTGAGGCAGGCGCACGCGTGGTGATCGAGGAATTTCTCGAGGGCGAAGAAGCCAGTTTTATCGTCATGTGCGACGGCGAACATGTGCTGGCACTGGCCACCAGCCAGGATCACAAGCGCCTGCTGGATGCAGATCAAGGGCCGAATACCGGTGGCATGGGGGCTTACTCCCCTGCGCCGGTCGTGACCCCGGAAATCCATGCCAAAGCCATGCGCGAGATCATACTGCCGACGATCAAGGGGATGGCTCATGAGGGGATTCGATATACCGGCTTTCTGTATGCCGGTTTGATGATAGACAGAAAGGGTAACCCGAGAACCCTGGAATTCAATTGCCGCATGGGTGATCCGGAAACGCAGCCCATCATGATGCGTCTCAAGAGTGATCTGGTGGATCTGGTGGAGCACGCCGTCAATGGTACGCTGGATCAGGCTGAAGCCTTATGGGACCGGCGTGTGGCATTGGGGGTGGTGCTCGCGGCTGCCAATTATCCCGAAGCACCGCGCAGGGGTGATGTCATCAGCGGCCTGAAGCGCGGGATGCCCGATGTGCATGTGTTTCATGCCGGTACTGTTTTGCAGGATAGCAAGGTAGTGACCAGCGGCGGTCGTGTGCTGTGTGTGACGGCGCTGGGGGACAACATCCGGCAGGCGCAGGCGCGTGCATACGAGGTGGCCGACGCGATTCAGTTTGATGGACGGCAGATGCGGCGTGACATCGGTTATCGCGCAATTCAGCGCTGAATCTCGTCATGGACTTCAGGGCGCTGCGGCGGTATCTTCTGCGCGGTGGCCTCATCGCCTATCCGACTGAATCCTGCTATGGACTTGGTTGCGATCCGGGCAACCGGAAAGCCATCCGGCGATTGTTGCGGCTGAAGCGACGACCACGGGCCAAGGGCCTGATTCTCATTGCTTCCAGCGTGCGCCAGCTTATTCCTTATACTGCGCCACTCACTCAGCCACAGATCGATCAAACCCGTGCCACTTGGCCCGGACCACATACCTGGCTGGTGCCGGCCTCGAAAAATTGTCCGGTCTGGCTGACTGGCAAACACCGCAGTGTGGCCGTGCGCGTCACGGCACATCGCGGCGCATCGCAACTCTGTCGTGGTGTCAGGATGGCATTGGTGTCAACGAGCGCGAATCTGAGCGGAGGCAAACCGGCAAAGAATATGCGCGACTGTCTGCGCCTGTTCGGTGGGCGGGTCAGGGTGCTCCCCGGGCGGATCGGTCGCCGACGCAGGCCCTCGACCATCCAGGACCTGATCAGCGGCAAGGTCTACCGTTAGTTATATTGGAAGCCAAGATAGGGGTCTGTGGTGTTGCCTGGAACTGGAAAGACGTACCTGCTACCGCTACATTCCGGCTTACTGCTCCATGCAACCAAGCCTTCTCGCAATTGTTGAGGCTGATGCCTAGTCGAAAATCACGGTCTTGTTGGCATATAGCAGGATACGGCTTTCTACATGCCAGCGTACCGCGCGCGACAGCACCACTTTTTCCAGATCGCGTCCTTTCTGAATCAGATCATCCAGCTGGTCGCGATGCGATACACGGGTGATGTCCTGTTCGATGATGGGTCCTTCGTCCAGTATTTCGGTCACGTAGTGGCTGGTCGCGCCGATCAGCTTGACGCCGCGCTCGAACGCGCGGTGATAAGGCTTGGCACCGACAAAGGCAGGCAGAAAAGAGTGATGGATGTTGATGATGCGTTGAGGGTAGCGTCTGACAAACTCCGGTGAAAGTACCTGCATGTAGCGCGCAAGTACGATCAGATCGATGCCGTGTGCATCAAGCAGTGCAAACTGTCTGGCCTCTGCCTCTTCCTTGTTGTCCTTGGTGACTTCGATGACGTGGAAGGGAATGCCATGAAAATCTGCCAGCCGCCGGGTGTCCGGATGGTTGCTGATGATCAGCGGGATGTCGCAGTCCAGTTCGCCACTCTGGTGGCGATAAAGCAGGTCAACCAGGCAGTGGTCGAACTTGGAGACAAAAATTGCAATGCGCGGTTTGCGGCCCGAGAGATTCAACTGCCATTGCATGTGAAATTTCTCCGCAACCGGCCCGAACTCTCGCGTGAATTGCTCCGCATCAAGGGCAAAGTCGTCCATATCCCACTCTACCCGCATCAAAAACAGGTTGAGTTCGGCGTCCTGATGCTGATCGGCATGCAGAATGTTGGCATCATGCCGCAATAGAAAATCAGCGATGGCCGCGACCAATCCCTTGCGGTCGGGGCAGTTGATGAGCAGGGTAGCGGTGTTCTTCATTGCGGGCGCATTTACGGTCAGGCCGTATCTCGTTGAAAAGGCGGCTATTATAGCTGGTTCATTCAAAGCGCCGCCAGATTGTGCTATCTTCTACCCATGTTGAAAAAGCAATGGCCCTATATTCTGATCGTCTTTGCATTGCCGCTCCTGCTCGTGTTCTGGTGGTGGGGTGCTTTCTCGGCAGCAGAAGTTGAAACCTTGTCGCGCCCGGCGGTGAGATATGCCTTCCTGATTTCAGAAGGGGAATACAGCAAGGTGGATGAGCGCATGCACGAGGTACTGGATTTGTTGAAGCAGCAGGGGATTCCCCCGGGGCAGGCCCTGACGCTGATCGAGGATGATCCCCGCTCGACGCCCGGTTCAAAACGACATGCCCGGGCTGGAATCATGATCGATGCCGGCGCTCCCACCCTCAGGCCACCGTTACTGGATGGCATCCTGCCCGAGCGGCGCGTGGTACAGGTAAAATCGCGGGCGCATCCCTTTCTCGCCTATGGCAAGGCCTACGGGGCACTGCTAAGCTATCTGAAGGAGAATCAAATGACCTTGCGATTGCCAGTTGCAGAAACAACGCGTGACAGCACCCTGACCATCGAGATGACAATACAGCCATGAGCTTTATGATACTGATGGCGGCGCTTCTGCTTGCCCACTATCGACCGCTACCCACCGTTTTTGTCGGTGCACGGTGGCATGGACGCTACGCGGGATGGCTGGAACGCAACCTGAATGATGGTCATGCACGCCATGGTGTCATAGCCTGGGCGCTGGGGGTGTTGATTCCAACTCTGCTGGTGGCTGTGGCCTACCTGTTGCTGAAGCATTATGCCCTGCCGCTGGCGGCGCCATTCGGCATGATCGTGTTGTATCTGTTGCTGGATTTCCGTGGATTTGGCATCACGGCAGAGGCGATCGCCGGTGATCTGAAGAACGACAATCTGGCGGGTGCGAGGGCGGGAGTCTCACTGGCCACGGGATTGAATGCCGATCTGTACAAAGCGCCGGAAATCTCCCGGGTCACCATCGAACTGACCCTTACCCGCGCACACTACGACCTGTTTGCTCCTGTTTTCTGGTTTGTGCTGCTCGGGCCAGCCGGTACGCTGCTGTATCGACTGGCGCAATCCGTCAAGCAGGCATGGGGTGTGACGGAGACGGATTTTACGCGGATTGCCCACCGGGCATTTTATTGGCTGGACTGGTTGCCGGCTCGCTTTACCGCCATCAGTTTTGCCGTGGTCGGCGATTTCGAGGACGCGTTGTTCTGCTGGCGTACACAGGCTGCGTTATGGAAGGATGAAGCAATCGGCATCATGCTGGCCAGTGGTGCCGGTGCGCTGGGCGTGCGGCTGGGCGACCCACTGCCGACCAATGGGGCACTGGAATTTCGTCCCGAACTGGGGCTGGGTGAAGAGGCTGATGCCGATTACGTCATGAGCACGGTTGGTTTGATCTGGCGCACGCTGGTGCTGATGCTGGCATTAATGCTGCTCATGACTTTCTCCAGCTTGATGGGGAGCTAGGCCGCCAACGTGATGGAAATTCTTCTTGCCAACCCGCGAGGCTTTTGTGCCGGGGTAGACCGGGCCATTGTCATTGTCGAGCAGGCACTGGAGCGCTTCGGCAAACCGATTTATGTGCGTCATGAAGTGGTGCACAACAAGTTCGTGGTCGATGAACTCAAGCGCAAGGGTGCAGTTTTTATCGAAGAACTGGATGAAGCGCCTGCCGGTAGCACGGTCATCTTCAGTGCGCACGGGGTTTCTAAGGCAATCCGCACTGAAGCGGAGCAGCGAGGATTGCGTGTGTTTGATGCTACTTGCCCACTGGTAACCAAGGTGCATACCGAGGTTGCGAAGCTGCGTGGCAGGGGTTATGAAATCATCATGATCGGTCATCGTGGTCATCCCGAGGTTGAGGGAACCATGGGGCAGAGCGAAGGGGGCATGTATCTGGTGGAAACGCCAGAAGATGTCGCCGCTCTCCGGATCCAGGATCCCCGCAAGCTGGCTTATGTGACACAGACCACACTTTCCGTGGACGATGCTGCCCTTGTGGTTGAGGAACTCAGAAAACACTTTCCTGAAATAGTCGCGCCCAGAAGCGACGATATCTGCTATGCCACTCAGAACCGTCAGGATGCCGTCAAATCGCTGTCATCACAGTGTGACCTGGTGATCGTGGTTGGATCGCCCAACAGTTCGAACTCGAACCGTCTGCGGGAGGTCGCCCGCAATCAGGGGATCGAGGCTTATATGGTAGACAATGCCACCGAACTGGATTCTTCATGGGTGAAAGGCAAAACCCGCATTGGCGTCACCGCAGGCGCTTCGGCACCGGAAGTTCTGGTCAGGGAAGTGGTTGCTCGTCTGGAAACACTGGGCGTGCAACAGGTTGTGGAGTTGTCCGGCATCGTCGAAAAAGTGGTGTTTCCCTTGCCCAAAAATCTTTCACAATGAGCAACAAGACCATTACGTTGGCGTTGACCGGGGCTTCCGGCATGGGCTATGCCATGAGATTGCTGGAACTGCTGCTGGAAGATGGTCATACGGTCTGTCTGATTTACTCCCAGGCAGCACAGTTTGTGGCCAAACAAGAACTGGATCTTGTGCTGCCGGCCAAAGTGACAGAAGCGAAGGCCATGTTGCTGGAACGCTACAGGTGCCGTTCTGAGCAGTTGCAGGTGTTTGCACGGGAGGATTGGCTGGCCCCGATCGCTTCCGGCACTGGTGCATCAGATGCAATGGTGGTGTGTCCTTGCACGATGGGGGCGCTGTCTGCCATCGCCAACGGTGCCAGTGACAATCTCATCGAACGTGCGGCCGATGTCATGATCAAGGAGGGGCGGCGGCTGATACTGGTACCGCGTGAGACTCCACTTTCTCCCATTCATCTGGAAAATATGCTCAAGCTTTCCAGAATCGGTGTGGTGATGCTGGCTGCGAATCCCGGCTTTTACCATCAGCCCGCCACCGTTCAGGATGTTGTGGATTTCATTGTGGCCAAGATTCTCGATCAATTGGGGGTCGAACACACCCTCATGGCTCGCTGGGGCGAAGTCAGATTCGGCGATTGAACTATTCCGGGGCCGCGTGGAGTTACTTCCTGAGATTGTCAAGACTGCAGGGCCCGGGGGCGTGTGCGGCCAGCAACAGCATGCCTCCTGAAATAGCCAGGTACTGCATGAACACAATCGGTTCGTTGAACTTGAGCACAAACGCGACAAACATCGCATAACCGGACAGCAGATAAGCGGCCCATCGTGTTTTGTATCCCAGCAGGAGGCCAATTCCACCAAGCAACTGGATCAGAACCATAAGCGGCGCAAATATGCCGGGCAAGCCAAACTGGCCGAGGTAGATCTGATAGTGGTCATACCCGTCCGGTGTCTTGAGAATGATGGACAGTTGAATGATGATGGCAACCAGGAAAATCTGGGCCAGCAGCAGGCGCGCAACGGTAAGTGTAATTTTCTGCATAATTCGGTTCCTTTAACAAGGGGTGGAATGATGCCCTCAAGTCGCCCGGACCGCAAGGGTCAGCGATTATCCCGATTTTTTCCGCAGGCATTCCAGATAGGCTGTGCCATCCGGCGGAGTGCGGTGCCGCTGGGCGCGCCAGACGGTTTCTGCAAGGCATTCCATGATGGCATGCTGCCCCTCGTGTTCGCCATGGCTTGCAGCAAGACGACTGTAGGCAGCGGCAATGCCTGGTGGTTGGTCGATGGACAACTGTTCCAGCACTGACAGGTGCAGGCTCAAGTGCAGAAACGGGTTGGTTTCGCCCATTTCAGGAAAGTATTCCTGTTCGAGATGGTGTTCCGGAGTGTTCAGCACCGCATGATATTCCGGGTGTTGTTGAATGATCTGCACAGCCAGCTTTTCCAGTGCTGTCAAAAGTTGTGCGGAGTGGAACTTGTGCCAGGCACCGAAAAAGAATTGCCGAACTTCGTCGCGGCTGGGGTTAAATATTGTCATGAAATAATCCCAGTACAGCAGAGTATTGCAGCAGTTCGTTGACCCCATTAATCGGGGCAATCTCGCCGTTTCCATACAACCCGATCAGGGGCATGCCGGGAAATTTCTGCAACAGAATTTCAAGGTCGCGATCTACCCCGGTGTAGAAATAAGGGCCTCTTCCCAGACAGGAAAACAGCAGACCGAATTGTGGTGTGCGCGGGAATCTGGTTGCCATTCTGGCCAGCGTGTCTGCCATGTCCTGCTGTGCTGCATCGGTTTCACGTAAGGCCCAGAAAAGCAGTTGGCCCGGTTCCACAGTTCTGGCCAGCGTCACCGATCGATCTTGCTCATTGGCGCCTACGAGTGCGGCAAGACGATACTGGCCGTGCGCAATTTCTTCACTGGAATCGGCGATCCCTGCCATCAGCCGGTGCAAAGGCAGAGGTACTTCCTGGCAGGCAGATTGCAGGCTTGCCAGCGCAGGCTTCCCTCCATGAAAGTACAGATCGTGGCCATTGCAGGACGTGATCCGCTTTTCCTTGGAAAGCATGCGCACTCCATGTGAGGCCTCGATGACGCCGGTGACACCTTTCAAACTGACTTCAGCACGACCGGATGTGGACGCCTTGCTGCTGTGCCAGACGGAGAAGGGTCCCTGTCCGGTCGCATCGCCGGAGACACCGCCAAACCGGGCGCCCGGGCCGGACAGCCAGGTGATGTTGATGGCATTCGGTGCAGTCAATACCAGCATGAGATCGGTGCTGACCGGGTCGTGAACCGGGGCCAGGCCCAGACCTCCTCCGAATACCATGGCCGCGACTGCAGGCGCGTCGAGCACCCAATCCTGCTCCGTAAAAATACCCGGAGCCGAACAACCCAGCACCTGCACGCAATTTGCGGCCTTGCCTGCCGCCTTGATGGCGGGGAGCGGGTCGCGGGCAAATTCGGAAGTCAGAAACAGGAGTACGCTGTTGGCAATTTCCAGCCCGGCCTTTTGCATGGCTTCTGATACTGCACGCTGAGCCAGTTCCGGCTTGGGCTGGCTGCCGATGGCCAGCCCGGTAGCTACAGTCATGATGCTTTACCCTTGAATTCGCACAGGTCGAAGATAGGGCATGCTCCGCACTTCGGCTTGCGCGCAATGCAGGTATAACGACCATGCAGGATCAGCAGGTGATGGGCATCGAGCAGGTATTCCTTTGGCGTGACCTTGAGCAGTTTCTGTTCTACCTCAAGCGGTGTTTTTCCGGGAGCCAGTCCGGTCCGGTTCCCCAGGCGGAATATGTGGGTGTCAACGGCGATGGTTGGTTGGCCGAAAGCGGTGTTGAGGATCACGTTGGCCGTTTTGCGACCGACACCTGGAAGTTTTTCAAGCGCTTCACGGCTGTCTGGAACGACTCCGCCATGCAGTTCTATCAGCTGATGGCAGGTCGCGATGATGTTTCTGGCCTTGGCGCGATAGAGACCGATGGTTTTGATGCAGGATTCCAGCCCGGCCACACCCAGAGCCAGCATAGCGGCCGGCGTGTTGGCGATGGTGAACAGTCTGGCCGTTGCCAGGTTGACACTCCTGTCGGTGGCCTGTGCGGAAAGAATGACCGCGACCAGCAACTCAAAAGTACTGTTGTGCAGAAGCTCGGTTTTCGGATTCGGGATGGCGATGGCCAGTCGCCGGAAGATTTCACGACGTTGGTCTGCGTTCATGGTTCGAGTAATCAGTGCTCTTGTGCGGCTACCGGAACCTGCGGTGAGGGTTGCTCCGCCAGTTTGCGTGCTTCCACCCAGTTGCGGCCGGCTATCAGCAGAGCCAGGCCAATGAAAGCGCCTGGAGGAAGAATCGCCAGCAGAAAGCCGTGATAATCCGGCACCACGGTGATTACGAACTGCCTGGCTGCCGGGCCGAGAGCGAGATCGATGCCGGAAAGCAAGGTACCTTTGCCTATGATTTCGCGCATCCCGCCCAGAATGGCCAGTACCATCGCCAATCCCAGCCCCATCATGAGACCATCCAGCGTCGATGGCGCGGTATCGTTCTTGGCGGCGAACGCCTCGACGCGTGCCAGCACGATGCAGTTGGTGACGATCAGCGGAATGAAGATGCCGAGCACGGCATGCAGGGCCTGCAGATAGGCGTGCATGCCGAGGTCGATCACAGTCACCAGCGCGGCGATGATCAGAATGAATACCGGGATGCGGATTTCCGTTGGAACCCAGCGCCGGATGGGGGAAATGCTGCCGTTGCTGGCCGCCATGACCAGCGCCGTCAGCAAGCCCAGGCTGAAACCGTTGACCACGCTGGTGGTCACGGCAAGCGTGGGACACAAACCGAGAAACTGGACAACCCCCGGATTCTGCTTCCAGAGGCCGTTTTCAACGATTTCCTGATAGGGGTAACTCATGTTGCAGGCTCCTTGACGGCCGGTGTAGAAAACAGTTCGTCGCGATGTGCAGCAAAGTACAGCAACGCCTGATGTACGGCCTTGACTACGGCGCGCGGTGTGATGGTGGCCCCGGCCATGTAATCGTACTGTCCTCCATCCTTTTTGACTTTCCAGCCATCTTCAGGGGTTTTGGCAAGTGATTGCCCGTCAAAGTTCTTTTTGATCCAGTCGCTACGACCGATATCGATATAGTCGCCGAGACCGGGCGTCTCCTTGTGCGCCAGAACACGCACGCCGGCCAGTTCCCCGTCTTTGCGAACTGCGACCAGAAGCTTGATGTCACCACTGTAACCATCAGGCGCCACTGCTTCCAGAATGATGGCCGAGGGCTGATCCTTCAGACGCCCGCGATAGGCGAGGGTTGGCTGGGGGTTGCCAAGCAGGCCGCCGGCAGAAATCCGGACACCATCCAGTAGCAGGTCGTTGTCATGTAATGAAACGGGGAGAACCTGCTCCAGTAATTTAAGTTTTGCCTGCCTTTCGCTCTCGGCGATGGGCGCGCGTGTCGAAAAATGGGTAGCAGCCAGAATCATGGTGCCAACCACGCTGAATCCGATCATGATGCCGGCGGTGCTCAATGCATGCTTGAGAACGGACGCACTCATTTTTCATGTCCAAAAACGCGTGGCTGAGTCCATGCATCGATCAGCGGCACACAGGTATTCATGAGCAATAAGGCAAAGGCAACTCCATCAGGGTAGCCACCCCATGCCCGGATGGTCCAGGTCAGCACGCCAATGCCAATGGCAAAAATGAGCTTGCCTCCGGGTGTCGTGGGTCCGCTGACCGGGTCGGTCGCAATGAAAAATGCACACAGCATGGTGGCGCCGCTGAACAAATGTAGCATCGGCCCGGCGTAATGTGCGGAATCAACCAGATGGAACAGGCCGGCCATCAGACCCAGCGTTGCCAGGAACGCAGTGGGTATATGCCAGCTGATAATGCGTTGCTGCAACAAATAGAGCCCACCCAGAAGATAGCCGGTGGCAACGACTTCGATTCCCCGGCCGCCGAAAGAGCCAAATATCGGGGCAGTTGTGATTTGTGCCATGCCGTGCTGCAAGCGCAGCTGGGTTTTGAGGGTGTCCAGTGGCGTGGCGCTGCTGATCGCATCGATTACAGTGCTGCCAGGCAGAATGCGGCCAAAAATGTAGTGCCACTGATCGGCGAGTGACAGTTTTGCCCCTGCGATAGCCAGCGGAGCGGGCCACTGCGTCATCAGCACGGGGAAAGATATCAACAGCACGGCATAGGCCACCATGGCGGGATTGAACGGGTTGTAGCCGAGCCCGCCATACAGATGCTTGGCAATGACAATGGCGAACAGCGTTCCAATGACCACCAGCCACCAGGGGGCCAGTGGCGGAAGTGCTAGAGCCAGCAGCCATGCGGTGACCAGTGCGCTGCCATCCATCAGAAAAGGCATGACGGGGCGTGCACGCAGTCTGAGCATGGCGGCCTCGGACGCCAGTGCGGTCAGGCTGGCCAGCATCAGGCTGATCACAATGCCGGGACCGAAAACCAAGACATAAGCCACGATGCCAGGTATCAGTGCGAACAGCACCTTGATCATGATGACGCTGACACTGGAGGCGCCGGAAATGTAAGGTGGATATTTCAAGTTGGCTGGTCCTTTGATTCTGGGGTCAACACTTCACGACGCGCATCGGTTCGCGCGATTTCGGCCTGGATTTCGGTCGACAGATTTTGCGTGTTTTCCGGCACCACCTCGGCTTTTTGGACTCTGGCGCGCTCCATCGCTGCTGCTATTGCGGCTTTCTTGGCATCGTCGGTGCCGGCCTCAGCTCTTGCACCAGCTGCTTTCTGTGCGTGTTTTGCCGCGCGCTCCTGTTTTTCGCGCTCGATCCGGGCCAGCCGGAAATCGTTGCGTTCCCGTGCCAGATTAGCGGCTTCCCGGGCCTTGTCTTGCGCCAGAATTTCGCTTTTGGCAAAACGGTAATATTCCACCAGGGGGATCCGGCTCGGGCAAACGTAACTGCAGCATCCGCACTCGATACAGTCAAACAGCTTGTATTCGCGGGTTTTTTCCAGATTCTTGGACTTGGCGAACCAGTAGAGTTCCTGTGGCTGCAGATTGACCGGGCAAGCTTCGGCACAGCGGGCGCACCGGATGCACGGGAGAGCAGGCGGGGGAGGCGGAAAAAGCGAAGGCGAACTGGCAATAATGCAGTTGGTGGCCTTGATGATGGGCACTTCTGCAGAAGGGAGCCTGAATCCCATCATCGGTCCGCCCATGATCAACTCGCTGGTATCGGGAAGTGCGCCGCCGGCGGCCTCCAGCACGGCAGTCATTGAGGTGCCAAGCAATACGTCGAAATTACCGGGCTGGCGGACATTGCCAGTCACCGTAACGATGCGGGAAACCACGGTCTCGCCCAGTTCGATGTAGCGATATAGTGCCGCCATGGTTGCCACATTGAATACTTGCACGCCTGCTTCTGTTGCACGTTTGTCATGCGGAACTTCCGTGCCGGTCAATATCCCGATCAGGCGACGCGCATCGCCGCTGGGATAGAGGGTTGGTACGACTGCAACCTCAATGCCGATCGTACTGCGGGCGCACGCCTCGCGCATGCACCGGGCGGCCTCCGGTTTGTTGTCCTCAATGCCGATCAGGCAGTTTTCGGGTGACAACAGGTAATGCGCGATTTCGATCCCCTTGACGATTTCATCGGCACGTTCGCGCATGATCAGGTCGTCACAAGTAATATAAGGTTCGCACTCGGCGCCGTTGATGATGAGGGTCCTGATGCCGGATTTTCCGCCGGGGCGTAATTTGATTTGTGTGGGAAAGGCCGCCCCGCCCATTCCGACAATGCCAGAATCTCGCAGGCTGGCGATCAGTTCTCCGCGTTCGCGTTGCCGCCAGTCGCTGGGGGCATGCGCCGCCCAGCGATCCTCCCCGTCGGGCCGCAGTGTAATGCTGATATCCGGTAAGCCAGAGGGATGAGGGATTAACTGATCGGCAATGGAAACGATAGTTCCGGACGTGGGGGCGTGAACTGCCGCCGATACAGTACCTGCCGCTTCCGCCAGCAACGCCCCTTTCAGGACGTGATCGCCTTTCTGTACACGAATCTTGGGCAGGTTACCGACATGTTGGCGCAGCGGCAGAACCAGCGTTTCCGGTAATTCCAGTTGACGAACCGGCCGGCTGGTGGATTCCAGCTTGTGCTCGGGGGGGTGCACGCCGCCATGAAATTTGAATAGCTTTGAAATCATGCGACGAGCTTTAATTCAATGACAGGATAGCGCCACTTCCAGTTCGAAACCCTTTCCGGGATGGGTTTCATGGTAATGCAGTCCACCGGACAGGGGGCGACGCAAAGCTCGCAACCCGTACATTCAGAAGCAATGACGGTATGCATGTGCTTGGCGGCGCCGAGGATGGCATCCACCGGACAGGCCTGGATGCACAGGGTGCAGCCTATGCAGGTATTTTCGTCAATAACTGCCACCGACTTGGGTTTTGGACTGCCATGCTCGGCATCAAGCGGCTTGGGTTCGACTCCCAGCAGGTCGGCAAGCGCACGCACCCCTGCCTCCCCGCCCGGTGGGCACTGGTTGATATCGGCTTCCCCGCTGGCAATGGCGGTCGCATAGGGCTTGCAACCCGGATAACCGCACTGGCCACACTGGGTCTGCGGCAGGATGGCATCAATCTTGTCCACCAGCGGATCACCCTCGACCTTGTAACGAATCGAGGCGTAGCCCAAGACGGCGCCCAGTGCCAATCCCAGGCCGATCATCACCAGTAGCGCGGAAAGCATCAGCGCACCAGACCTGAAAAACCCATGAAAGCCAGACTCATCAGTCCGGCCGTAACGAAGGCAATGGCGGCTCCTTGGAACGGGGCCGGAATGTCCGCAGCCTCCATGCGTTCGCGCATCGAGGCAAACAGGATCAGCACCAGCGAGAAACCTGCCGATCCACCGAACCCAAACAGCAGGGATTCGGCAAATCCGTGCCTGGATTGAACGTTGAGCAAGGGGATTCCCAGCACTGCGCAATTGGTGGTGATCAGGGGCAGATAGATCCCCAGCACCTGATACAGTACCGGGCTGGTCTTTTCGATCACCATTTCGGTGAATTGCACAACGCCCGCTATGACGACAATGAAGGACAGTGTGCGCAAATAAAACAGGTCGGTACCAAGTAGATATTCGTTGATCAGATAGCTGGTGCCCGATCCGATGGTCAGCACAAAAGCCGTGGCTGCCCCCATGGCAATGGACGCTTCCAGTTTCTTGGAAACACCCATGAACGGGCACAGGCCAAGAATCTTGACCAGAACGATGTTGTTGACGAACACCGTGCCGAACAAAATCAGAAGGTAGTTTTCAAGCATGTGGATTGAGTTCAAATAAGTATGGAATTATCGCCTTTTGCCTCCATCATGCGCAACCCTGGGGCCGCGCCAGTTGCCCACTATAACAGTCCCTGACTGCTGTATAGAAAGAACGATTGGTTATGCAGCATGCCGCAATGTTATATGTCCTGAAGCAAAGCATACGCCGTATCATGGTTTCGGGTAAAATGCCCGCATTTCAACCTCTTAGGTTCAAACATGCTCAAAGGTAGTCTTGTTGCCATCGTTACCCCTATGCACGTCGACGGCACACTGGATATTCCCGCGTTGCGGGCGCTGATCGACTGGCACGTCGAGCAGGGAACGGATGCGATCGTCGTGGTAGGCACAACAGGCGAGTCACCGACAGTCGATGTTGACGAGCATTGCGAGCTGATTCGTGTTGCCGTGCAACAGGCGGATCGTCGTGTTCCGGTCATCGCCGGCACCGGCGCCAACTGCACGCGAGAGGCTATTGAACTCACTCAGCAGGCAAAGGAACTCGGTGTTGACGCATGTCTGCTGGTCGCACCGTACTACAACCGGCCGACTCAGGAAGGGTTGTACCAGCACTTTCGTGCAGTTGCAGAGGCAGTGAACGTGCCGCAGATCCTTTACAACGTTCCCGGCCGTACCGGTTGCGACATTAGCAACGACACAACACTGCGTCTGGCGGGGGTTCCCAACATTGTCGGCATCAAGGATGCGACTGGCAGTATCGAACGGAACACCGATCTCATTCGACGTGCGCCTGCCGACTTTGCGATCTATACGGGAGATGATGCCAGCGCACTGGCCTGCATGCTTCTGGGCGGACATGGCGTCATCTCCGTGACGGCCAATGTTGCTCCGAAAATGATGCACGAGATGTGCGTGGCTGCTTTCGCCGGGGAACTTTCCATGGCGCGCAGCATCAATTCAGCGTTGTTCCCATTGCATAAAAACCTGTTTATCGAGGCCAATCCGATACCGGTTAAGTGGGTGCTTGAGCAAATGGGGCGTATCCAGGGTGGCATTCGATTGCCGTTGACTCCGCTTTCTGCCCCCCATCATGAGATCCTGCGCGCATCGATGCAATCCGCAGGCATTGTCAGTTGAAATCAAACTAAGGACCGATATGCGCAATAACATGTTTCCTGCTGTCGCATTGTTCGTGACGATTATCCTCGCCGGGTGTGATTCCATCCCGTTCGTCGATAATACTTCCGACTACAAGGGTGCCAGTCGTGGCCGGCCACTGGAAGTCCCCCCGGATCTGACCTCCATTTCAACCGATGATGCTTATTCTGTGCCCGGAGGCACGACCTATTCCGCCTACAACCAGGACCAGGTCAAGCCAGCGGAGGCTGAAAAATTACTGCCCGACGCTGAAAACGTCAGATACGAGCGCGCCGGTTCCCAGCGCTGGCTGGTGGTCAAGGCTCCTCCAGAAAAAATCTGGCCTGCGGTTCGTGAGTTCTGGACGGATCTGGGCTTTGCCGTGCGGGTGGAAAACATGCAGACGGGTGTCATGGAAACCGAATGGGTGGATGCCGCTGATCTGACCAAGGATGAAAAGGGCAATTATCTCGACAAGTTTCAGGGTTGGCTGGATAAGCTCTCTTCACTGAAGAACCGGCAGAAATTCCGCACCCGCATTGATCGTGGCGGGGAAGATGAAGTGACGGAAATCTACATGAGTCATCGTTCCATCAGCGATGTGACGGATGATGGCAAGGAGCGCGTTCGTACCATTTACGGTGAAATCGAGAACGGTTATAAATTTGAAGGAAACAAGAACCGATCCAAGAATCAGGACGAACGCGCCATTGCGGAGGATATCGATGCCGAATTGCTGCGTCGCCTGATGGTGAAGCTGGGAATTGCGGAAAAGCAATCCCGTTCCATCATTGCCAATCCGGTCCAGGAAAAGCGTGCCAGCATGAGCAAGGCCACCGATGGCATGTTGACGCTGTCCCTCAATGATCCGTTTGATCGTGCCTGGCGTCGTGTCGGTCTGGCGCTGGATCGAGTCGGTTTTCTGGTGGAAGACCGTAACCGGTCACAAGGCCTGTTCTATGTTCGTTATTCGGATATTGAGGCGGACATGCCGGACGAGAACAAGAAGGGCATTCTGGACAAACTCAAGTTCTGGGGTGACGACGAAAAGAAGGAACAACCCAAACCGGAGCCCAAGAAGGATGACAAGGGAATGATGGACAAACTCAAGTTCTGGGAAAGCAAAAAGGAAGAAGTGGCGGCTATGCAGTACCGGATAAAACTTGAGCGTGCCGGAGATGGTACCGAAGTGTCCGTCGTGGACAAAGATGGCAAGCGTGACCGCTCATCGACCGCCAATCGTATTCTCAGCATGCTCTACGACCAGTTGAAGTAAATGCGCTTTGCTTCCCTCGGCAGCGGTAGCGCAGGCAATGCGCTGATTGCCGAGGCGAGCGCGACCACGATCCTGCTGGATTGCGGATTTGGCCAGCGTGAAGCGGTGAGTCGTCTGGCTAGGCTGGGCGTCGAGCCCGGACGAATTTCTGGCATTCTGATCACCCATGAGCATGATGATCATCTGGGCGCCGCATTCAAGCTATCAGCCAGATTCCGAATCCCGGTTCATATTACGCATGGCACGCTAGCGGCGGCTGGCGTAGTTCCTCAGGCAGCCATTGTGAATGTGATCGACAGCCATACTGCATTCAGCATTGGGGATCTGGAAGTGCATCCCTACCCCGTCCCTCATGACGCCCGCGAGCCCGTGCAGTTTGTGATCAGCGATGGCGCACGCCGACTGGGTGTGCTGACCGATGCCGGCTGCGGAACGGCGCATATCGAGAACATGCTGACCCGATGTGATGGGCTCGTGCTTGAATGCAACCACGATCTTGATCTGCTTTTGAACGGCGATTACCCGAGATCCCTCAAGCAGCGTATCGCCGGTCGACTTGGCCATCTTGATAATGCGACGTCTTCCGGTATTCTTGCCAGACTTGATCAGAGCCGTTTACAGCATGTGATTGCGGCGCATCTGAGTGAAAAAAACAATCGGCCCGAGTTGGCGCGTGTGGCTTTGGCTGCGGCAATGAATTGCTCAACAGAGTGGGTGGGAGTTGCCGAACAGTCGGCGGGGTTTGGATGGCGACAGTTGATGTAATGAGGAATCACGAGCAACAAAAAAGCCGGCATAGCCGGCTTTTTTGTTGCTCAAGTAACTCTATTTTGTTACTTCTTTTCTTCAGCAGGAGCAGCTTCGGCAGGCTTGGCAGCATCAGCGGCAGGAGCAGCAGCATCAGCGGCAGGAGCAGCAGCATCAGCGGCAGGAGCAGCAGCATCAGCGGCAGGAGCTTCAGCAGCAGGAGCGGCAGCGGCAGGAGCCTCAGCAGCTTCTTCTTTCTTGCCACAAGCGGTCAGAGCCAGTGCGAGCAGTGCAGCGAGCAGAACGGAACGAGTCATTTTAATTCCCTTTTAATTTAAGTAGTTACAGAAATGCTAAAAGTTACAGAAAATCTAAAGCTGCTACCAATAGTGGCAGCAACCATATACTTCATTACGAGATTATATATATGTTTTTTAAATAAAGCCAATACATTTTAATGGCACAGCATTGAATCAGATGAAGAAATCTCCAAAATGACACAAAGTGGCTGGATCGCTTCAAGGCCGGCTAGCAAGGGATTTAAGCGGCTGACAGCACGTGTCGGGCGATGAGCTATTCATAACCCTAAGGTGAAGGCCGGAACGGAAGGCGCCGAGGCTTCCTGAAGCTGTGCGAAGCGTTCCTCCAGCTGGTGCCCTCCGGCCGGGTCTTGTATTGCCAGCAGGGCGCGTGCGCTATCAGAATGGAAACGATGGACATAGTGCAAGGCATCTGCGATGACCAGCGGATCACAGGCAACACGGCCATGCTCTTGCGTTTGAAGAATGCTGATTGCATGATTGTGCAGTTTCAGCAGTTGCATCAGACGCGGGCATTGTCTGGTGAGATATTCCGTTTCGTGCAGTACCATCACCAGCCGGTTGCTACGCTGTTTCATCAGAAAAGACCGTAATACTTCACACCGTTTTGCTGTGTTATAACCTCCGGTGGAAAGGTTGATATCAAAGATGTGCAGGGTATGCTCGGCGGCAGCAATGACGGTGTCGATCGCAGCTTCGTATTCAACTTCTCCATAAAGCATGGTGTGTTGCGGGGTTAATGGACTCATGTTTTTGCCCCTCCGAAGTACAGATATCCTGCCCGGTACCACTGATACAGAATAATCGTGGCTTCCTCATGTGTCGTCGGCGGCGCCGAGCGCTGTTCGGCCAGTTGCCGCATCAGTGGCAAGAGGTCGGGATTCACGGCTACTGTGTCGCCATTGATGAACACATTGCCTCCAGAAAGCAGCATCTGGCTTTTCAAATCAAGCGTTATGCTCTGTTTTGCCACTCGTTCTTTAAAGGATTCCTGCGTCATGCGGCGAGGGGGCGAGAAAACGATATGAGCTTTGGGTTCGGTGAGATATTCGCCAAGAAAGTTTGCAACATCGGTTTTTCCCCAGCGGATGGATTTCAGGATGGCAGAAGCTTTTGCAATCATCTGGGGAGAAATTTCTGCCGGATTTACCTGCAGTTTGATGTCGGGATCCTCGTACATGCCTTCCAGACATATTTTCTCCTGCAGATATGCCAGGAACTGCGTACCGAGTTCCTGTGCCGACGGCGCACGAAATCCTATCGACCATGTCATGCAGGAACCGACGGCGATACCCCAGTGCGCACAACGGGGAGGGAGATAGAGCATGTCGCCAGGTTCCAGCAGCCACTCCTGCTCCGTATGAAAATTCTTGAGGATGCGAAGTGGTGCTCCCTTCACCAACTCCATATCCTTTTGCTGACTCACGCGCCACAAGCGTTTGCCATGACCCTGTAACAGAAAGACGTCATAGGAATCGAAATGGGGCCCCACACCACCGCCATCCGGAGCGTAGCTCACCATCAGGTCATCCAGGCGGGCGGTCGGAATAAAATTGAAAGATCGCAGCAAATCAGTACCTTCCGGCAGGTGATGATTGACCCCCTGCACCAACAAACTCCAGCCATTTTCTGGAAGGCGGGCAAACCGTTCCTCTTCGAACGGACCGTTCTCGAGTCGCCATTTGCCATGATTCTCAAATACCAGACGTGATTGTGCGTCTTCCTCGCAGGCTAGTCCTGCCAGTTCATCCGGTGACAGGGCGCTGCCAAATCCTGGAAATGCCTGTCGGATCAGCAGAGGCTTCTTCTGCCAGTATTCGTGCACAAACTGTTGTGCGGTCAAGTTGCCGAGGTGACGGAGTTTCATAATGGGCATGATAGCGCTTGCATGGATTCACGGTAAATGGTTTAGAATGGCCATCAGTGGATTTCTAAAAGGAAGTCATGCTTCAGCCCGGATTGCATGCACCCGATTTCACCCTGCCGGATGCCGATATGGAGATGATCAAGCTCTCCCGGTACAGGGGCCGGAATGTGGTTCTGTACTTCTACGCCCGGGACGATACACCCGTCTGCACCCAGGAAGCGATCGAATTCAGCGATCTGGAAAAGGAATTTTCTGCACATAATGCCGTAGTCATCGGAGTTTCGCGGGATGACTGCATTCGACATGCGAATTTCCGTGACAAACATGGTCTGGCGGTTGAATTGCTTTCCGACGAGGATTGTCGGGTATGCGAGAAATACGGTGTTCTGCAGGAAAAGGAATGTGAGGGCACCCGTAAAATGTGTATCGTGCGATCCACTTTTATTATTGACATACATGGCACAGTGCGCCATGTGTTCCATGATGTTCCAATCAAGGGGCACGCGGCGGAAATGCTAAGACTTATCAAGGAATTACAATGAAGATCGCCATGAACACTGTGGTGTCGCTGACTTACGAGTTACGCGACAGTGACGGGAACGTGCTGGAAGCATCGACTGAACCGGTCAGCTATCTGCATGCTGGATATGATGGTATTTTCCCCAAGGTGGAAGAGGAGTTGCACGAAAAAAGTGTGGGCGATACGCTGGAAATCGTTCTTGAGCCGGCAGATGCTTTCGGTGATTATGACGAGGAGTTGGTGCAGATTGAACCTGCGTCGGCTTTCCCGACGGATCAACTGGAGATCGGGATGCAGTTCGAGGGGGAGGATCCGGGCGGTGACGTGGTGTTGTATACCGTGACAGACATTGCCGATGGCAAGGTGGTGGTGGACGGCAATCATCCATGGGCGGGTGAGCGTCTCCTGTTCAAGTGCACTGTGACCGGCATCCGTCCAGCCACCAGGGAGGAAACGCACCACGGTCACGTCCATGGGCCGGGTGGGCATCACCATCACTAAGTGACTGTGACGATCAAGGGGCTTACAACAGCCCCTTAAGTTTGTAGAGAACTTCTAGTGCCTGCTTAGGTGTCAGATTATCCGGTTCGATATCCATCATGGCTTCCACAATGGGGAGTGGCGGCGCTTCTGTGGCTGGGGTGTCGGCAAACAGGTCTGCTTGCGGTCCTGCGGTAATGCTTTGCTGTTCAAGTTGGGCTAGTTTGCGACGCGCTGCAGCAATCGTCGATTTTGGTACCCCTGCCAACTGCGCGACCTGAAGGCCGTAACTCTGACTGGCTGGGCCTTCTTCTACGCTATGCAGAAATACAATGCCATCGCCATGTTCGACGGCATCCAGGTGTACATTCACGACCTGTTTGAACTCCTCTACCAGTCGGGTCAGTTCGAAATAATGTGTGGAGAACAACGTGTACGCCTGATTGCGTTCCAGAAGATGGCGGGCACAGGCCCATGCCAGCGCCAGTCCGTCGAAGGTGGATGTGCCACGGCCGATTTCGTCAAGCAGAACCAGGCTGTGCTCGGTGGCGTTGTGCAGGATGTTCGCGGTTTCGATCATCTCCACCATGAAAGTTGATCGTCCGCCAGCCAGATCATCAGAAGCGCCGATCCGGGTGAAAATGCGGTCAATCTTGTTGATTCTGGCTTCGGCAGCGGGAACAAAGCACCCGCAATGTGCCAGCAATACGATCAGTGCGGTCTGACGCATGTACGTGGATTTCCCCCCCATATTGGGTCCGGTAATCAGTAGCAGTTGCCTGAACGGTGTCATCAGGGTGTCGTTGGCAATGAAAGGCTGTGTCAGCTGTTCCACAACCGGATGGCGCCCGTCCCTGATCGTGATGCCATCACCTTCTCCCAACTGGGGTCGTACATAGTTCAAGGCTTGTGCGCGCTCGGCAAAACAGCACAGAACATCAAGCTCTGCCGTGGCTACAGCATTTTGCTGCAGCAAGGCAATGTGCGGTGCCAGCTTACCCAGTATGTCTTCATAAAGTGCTTTCTCGCGGTTCAGCGCACGTTCGTTTGCAGACAGGACCTTGTCCTCGAATGCCTTGAGTTCCGGGGTGATGTAACGTTCTGCATTTTTTAAAGTCTGGCGTCTTCGATATTCCACTGGGGCGTTGTCGGCCTGTAAGCGGCTCAGCTCGATGTAGAAACCGTGCACACTGTTGTATTCGACTTTCAAATTGGCGATGCCAGTACGCGTTCGTTCCTGTGCTTCGTATTTCAGCAGGTAATCTCCGCAGTTGGCTTGCAGGGCACGCAACTCGTCGAGTTCTGCATCGAAGCCATCCGCAATCACGCCCCCTTCACGCAGGACGGCGGCTGGTTCCGGTTTTATGGCGCGTTCAAGCAGGTCAGCCAAATCGGGAGAGGGCGTCAACAGAGCTGATAATTGTGCCAGTTGACCTGCTGACGAGTGCAGTTGAAGCACTAGGGCGGGGAGCAGTTTGAGGCTTTCTCGCAGCGCTGAAAGATCTCGAGGCCGAGCTGTGCGCAGTGCTACCCGGGCAGTGATACGCTCGATGTCCGCCATCTGGCGCAGCACGACTCGCAAACTGTTGGAAAGCCCAGTCGAATTGAGATCTTCGACTGCATCGTGACGGGCGGAAACTGTCCTGATGTCGCGAAGCGGATGGTGCAACCAGTGACGTAGCAATCGAGTGCCCATTGCTGTGCAGGTGGTGTCGAGCAGCGAGTGCAGTGTGGGGGAAGGCTCGCCTCGCAATGTCAGGTCGATTTCGAGGTTGCGTCGGGTAGAGGCATCCATCTGAATGAATGCGTCAGGATGTTCGGCGCTGAGACCTTGAATATGGGGCAAAGCAGTACGCTGGGTGTCGCGGACATATTCCAGTAACGCCCCAGCTGCGGCAATCGCTGCGCTCATGTTTTCCACGCCAAAACCTGCCAAGTCGTGAGTGCCAAACTGGTGCGTAAGTACGTGCTGTGCACTATCGAGATCAAATTGCCACGGAGCCAGGCGTTTGCGGGCACATTTCAGGCTTTCCACTAGCGGATGGCGGAAATCTTCCGGCAGCAGCAGTTCTACCGGGGCAATGCGCTCCAGTTCCTGTGCAATTTTTGATTCTTCTGTCTCACATAGAATAAAGCGGCCAGAAGCAAGGTTGATTCGAGCCATCCCCAGTTGGTCGCCATGCTTGCAAATCGCAAGCAACATGTTGTCGCGCGTGTCGTCAAGCAGGGCACTGTCGGTAATGGTGCCAGGCGTAATAATGCGCGTCACCTTGCGTTCAACCGGCCCTTTGGAAGTCGCCGGATCACCCACCTGTTCACAAATGGCAACGGCTTCACCAAGCTTAACCAGTCGTGCCAGATACTGATCGACAGCATGATAGGGCACACCAGCCATCCTGATCGGTTCACCATTGCTGGTGCCGCGACGGGTCAACGTGATATCGAGAAGTCGCGCGGCTTTTTCGGCATCGTCGAAAAACAGCTCGTAGAAATCCCCCATCCGGTAAAACAAAAGCATGCCGGGATGCTCCGCCTTGATGGACAGGTACTGACGCATCATAGGGGTGTGCTGGCCGGTCGAAGGGTCTTGTCCGGGTTTGGGTTCAGGCGTGTTCAAGGCGGCACGGCGAGGATGGCAATGTTATTTCAGGCCAAGTACGTCCTGCATGTCATAAAGTCCGCTGGATTTGCCGGCAAGAAATTTGGCTGCACGCAAGGCGCCGAGCGCAAATGTTGCGCGACTGGAAGCCTTGTGTGTCAATTCCACCCGTTCACCGATACCTGCAAAAAGTACGGTGTGATCCCCGACGACATCCCCGCCGCGGACGGTCGCAAAGCCAATGGTGGATGGGGCGCGTTCCCCGGTGACACCTTCGCGACCGTAGATTGCACACTGGCTCAGGTCGCGACCGAGGGCGGAAGCTGCGGCCTCGCCAAGGCGCAGTGCGGTTCCGGATGGGGCATCGACTTTATGGCGGTGGTGTGCTTCGATGATTTCAATGTCATAACCTTCGGATAGCACTTTTGCGGCAGCCTGAACCAGATTAATGAGCAGCGTGACACCGACGCTCATATTGGGCGCGAAAACAATCGCAATCTCCTGTGAAGCATCCTGAATGGCCTGTTTCTGAGCAGGGGTAAAGCCTGTGGTGCCTATGACCAGTCGCGTACCGCTGCTACGACAGGCTGAGAGATATTCCATGCTGGCTTCAGGCCGAGTGAAGTCCACCAGCACGTCGGCACCATGCAACGCAGCAGAAAAATCAGCAGAAATTTTGATCCCGCAGTGGGTGCCAACCAGTTCGCCCGCATCGCGCCCGATTGCGGTACTGGCTGCATGGTCAAGTGCAGCATGCAGCTTAAGTTCCGGGTCGGCAAGGACCCCTTCTAGCAGGGCGTGGCCCATGCGGCCGCTACTGCCTGCAATCACAATGTCAAGCATGGTCAGAATCCAATCTTTTCCAGCATTTTTTCAAAGAAATCTGGCGCATCTTCGGGAGGAAGAGGTGCTGCAGGCTTGGGTGGCGCCTTAGGTGTCGCATCTGGCAGCGAACGTCGGCGCGGCGCCGGAGGCGGTTCAGCCTGTGGCTTGGACTCCACCTTGGGGGGTGCCGCTTTGGGGGGCTCAGCTTTGGGGGGCTCAGCTTTCACCGGAGGCGATTTTTCTACAGGCGTAGTTTTTTGCTCGGTCTTTTCATCATTCCCCCAGAACTTCAGCTTGTCGAGCCAGCCTTTTTTCTCCTCTGGATCAGGTGCAGGTTTGGGGGCAGATTCCTTTGGTGTTTCCACCATGGGTTGTGAGGCAGGCGCAGGTGCTGCCTCAGGCTCTGCCTTTGGTTCAGGTGCCACAACTGGTTCCGGCTTCGGTTCCGGTTTTTTCTGCTTGGCTGTTTCAGGTTTAGCCGGTTGGACTGGCTCGGCAGGTTTTGGTTGGTCCTTCTGGGGCACCGCTTTGCCTTCCTCGTCATCACCCCAGAATTTCAGTTTATCGAGCAGTCCTTTTTCTTTGGCTGCGGGTTTAATTACCGGTCTTGGTTGATTATTTTTATTCAGGTCAGCGTTGATCGTTGTGGAGTCGCCGCCAGCGGGAATCACGTCTCCGCGTACATGGGACAGGGCGTCACCATCAAATTCAAGGATCACACGGCGTTGCTCGATAATCTTTCCATCCTTGCGCATCTGATAGAAATAATCCCAGCGATCCCCATGAAAACTGTCTGTCAACAACGGGGTACCCATGATGAAGCGTACTTGAGATTTGGTCATGCCAGGACGCAATTGCATCATCATTTTGGGAGTGACGACATTGCCTTGCTGAATGTCCATCTTGTAGGGCTTGATAGAGGGCACGTTGGCAGAATAGTTGCTGCACGCCAAGCAAAGCAGTGCAAGGAAAATAGTTGAATAGCGCATCTTTAAATTTTGGGGCCGAGCCCATAGATTGAGCAAAATGGTGCTAATGTTAGCACAGTCGGCCTTCCACTATAATTTGCCGGCCTATGGGAAAAATACAGGGGTTACCGGGGTGCGCTCGTGCCCTTTCAAATTTATGAAAAAATTCTGGCTTATCTTTGCGCAGAGCGTCACCATCAGTCTCGCCATTGTCTTTGTGCTGAGATTATTCCATCCTGAACTACTGATGCCGAAAACGCGGGTGATCGAGGTCCGGCAGGCATCCTCATCTCCACAGACCGATGGTGTCGGCGGCAGTTATCGCATGGCGGCAAGGCTGGCCATGCCTTCAGTGGTAAATATTTTTACCAGCAAACAAGTGCCGCAGTCGACGGATCCGCGAATGGACAACCCGGTCTTCCGCCATTTTTTTGGGGTCCCGAACGACGGGACGCCGCAACGAGAGAACAGCCTGGGATCGGGTGTCATTGTCAGTTCGCAGGGATTGATCCTGACCAATCACCATGTAGTGGAGGCAGCGGATGAGATCGAAGTGGCGCTTGCAGATGGCCGCACATTGCCCGCCAACGTAGTAGGCACTGATCCCGAAACAGACCTGGCGGTCATCCGGGTGGATGCGAGGGATTTACCCGCGATTACCTTTGGTCGCTCCGATCAGTTGGGCGTCGGTGATGTGGTGCTGGCCATCGGCAATCCTTTCGGTGTCGGACAAACCGTGACGCAAGGGATCGTCAGCGCGCTGGGGAGGAATCATCTGGGCATCAATACTTTTGAGAATTTCATCCAGACCGATGCTTCCATTAACCCGGGCAATTCCGGTGGCGCGCTGGTTGATATTGACGGTCATCTGGTCGGTGTCAACAGTGCGATTTACTCTCGGACAGGCAGTTCGAATGGAATCGGGTTTGCGATCCCGGTCAGTCTGGCCCAGCAGGTGATGGAGCAGATTGTGCGTCAGGGTGGAGTTACGCGCGGCTGGATCGGTGTCGAGGCGCAGGACATTACGCCTGAACTGGCCGAGTCCTTCAAGCTGAAAAGCGTACAGGGCGCCTTGATTGCCGGAATCCTGCGCGGCGGTCCGGCCGATGCGGCAGGGGTTCATCCTGGGGATATATTGCTGGAGGTGGGCGGGCGCAAGGTGCTTGATACATCAGGAATGCTCAATCTGATTTCTGTGCTCAAGCCGGGAAGTTCGGTCAGGTTGCTGGTGTTGCGTGCAGGGGAGGAAAAATCACTGATGGCGAAGATCGGACGGCGACCCAGGCCGGAGAAAAGTCAGTAGGGTTTTCAGGTCCGCTCCAGTCGCGACAGGTAGCGACTGACTGCCCACCAGGACCCCAGCCAGCCCAATGATGCTGCGCTACAGATCAGTGTCAGGCTGACGTCGACTCCCAACGGATACAAGGTGAAATCCGAGGCGTACAGTCGCGCAAGCTCGCTGACTGAAGCATTGAAAATGTACAGCATCGCGTAGACAATCAGCCATGCTAAAAATCCGCCTAGAAATCCGTGCAATGTTCCGGCATAAAGGAAAGGGCGACGAATGAAGCGATCTGTTGCACCGATCAGTTTGCTGACTTCGATCTCCTCACGCTGGGTAAGAATTTGCATGCGGATGGTGTTACCGATGATGGCAAACAAGGCAAAGCCGAGCAGCCCCCCCAAAATCAGCACGGTCTTGTTGCCGAGTTGCAGAACGGCATAAAGACGTTTAACCCAGGCGGCATCCAGTTGCGCATGCTCTACATGCGGCCAACCGGAAAGTTTCTGCTGCAGCGATTCAAGAATAAGAGGGTCTGTGCTATTGGCATGAACGACAAAGGCATCCGGCAGAGGATTCTTCTGTAGTTCCGAGAGGGTGTCGGCCAGACCGTTTTTCTCCTGTAGCGCCCGCCAGGCCGTTTCGCGTGCAAGAAACTGGACATTCCGGATCTCAGGGTGGGTTTTAAGTTGCTGTTCGATGTTTCTGATGTCGGATTCGGTACTGTCCAGGGTAAGAAAAATCGTGACCTGCGGCTCGGTTTCGATATTGCCGGCAGCCCTGTGCAGGTTGTCAATCAGCAGATACAACCCGGCCGGAAGGCTGAGCGTTACGCCAATCACACCGATCATGATCAGGTTGGTGAGCGGTGCAGCCTGTAATTTTTTCAGTACCATCAAAAAAGCCTGACGATGTGCGTTGACCCAGCTCTTCATGTGGCGATGACTCCATGCTGCAGATGCAGCAGGCGACCAGTAGCGGCGCGGTCTGCATCGTGGGTGGCAATCAATACGGTGACACCTACTTCGTTGAATGATCTGAACAGTGCCATGATGTCGCTGGCATAACTGGCGTCCAGATTGCCGGTGGGCTCGTCTGCCAGCAGGATGGCAGGACGGCTGACGATGGCGCGGGCAATAGCGAGGCGCTGTTGTTCGCCACCGGAAAGCGTAATAGGCATGGCACGTTCGCGATTGAGCAATCCGACCTTGTCGAGTGCTGCACGTATCCGCTTGCCTGCATCTCGACCCGTGATGCCGCCAATTGCAAGCGGCAGTGCCACATTGTCGAAAACGCTGCGGTCATATAGCAGCTTGTGGTCCTGAAATATCAAACCAAAGTTGCGGCGCACATAGGGCAGCCCTGAATTACGCATCTTGCCTACGTTCTGTCCGTTGACCAGTACGGAACCGCGGGTAGGCCGCTCGATGGCTGCTGCCAGCTTGAGCAGTGTGCTTTTTCCGGCACCGGAATGTCCGGTGATAAAAACCAGCTCACCTTTGTCGATTTCAAAGGAAATGCCGCGCAGTGCCTCATGGCCGCCCGGATAGTGCTTGATGACCTGATCGAACTTGATCATCCGAATAATGCCTCGCTGAATTCTTCGGCATTGAACGGTTGCAGATCGTCGATCTGTTCACCCACGCCGATAAACCGGACCGGGATCGGTCGTGCCCTGGCAATCGCGGCAATGACCCCGCCTTTGGCGGTACCATCCAGTTTGGTGAGTACCAGCCCGGTTACCTTGAGTGCATCATCGAAGGCCTTGACCTGCATGACCGCGTTCTGCCCGGTATTGGCATCCAGTACCAGCAATATCTCGTGCGGTGCATTGGGCAATGCCTTGCCGATGACGCGCTGAATTTTCCGGATTTCTTCCATCAGATTGAGCTGAGTCGGAAGGCGGCCTGCCGTGTCGGCAATGACCACGTCGATCCCCTTGGCTCTGGCCGAATTCACCGCGTCGAAAATCACTGCGGCCGGATCACCTCCCTCCTGCGCGACAACATGAACGTTGTTCCGCTCGCCCCAAGCCTGCAACTGCTCGCGAGCCGCAGCGCGAAAAGTGTCGCCGGCTGCAATCAGCACGGATTTCCCCTCGTGCTGGAGTTTCCAGGCCAGCTTTCCGATCGTCGTGGTTTTCCCTGCGCCGTTGACTCCTGCCAGCATGATCACGAAAGGCTGATGGGTGGAGGTCTGCAGTGGCTGAGCTAATGGCGCGAGCAGGCTGGTCATGGCCAGTTTGAGCGCGCCACGCAGTTCGCTGGCGTCCTTGAGGGCACGACGACTAACCTGACTGCGTACATCCTCCAGCAGGGCCTGTGTGGCAGAAACGCCGCAATCGGCAGTGAGCAGCAAGGATTCCAGTTCTTCGTACAGTGCCTCGTCAATCTTGCCCCCGCTCAGCAACTCCGAGATTGGCGTGTTGAGCGTGTCTCGTGTCCGTGCTAAACCAGCTTTAAGCCTCTCGGCCCAGGTGAAGGACTTTTCCGCAGTGGATGACTCGTTTTTTTTCTTGAACAGATCGAACATGATGCCGCCATTTTACCTTGCCAGAACCAAATCCGCCCGGACTGTGTCATATCGGGCGTTATAATCGCGCCTCGCTAGGAGAAATCACATTTTGATCAGAAGAATCATCGCATCATTTTTGATGCTGTTCGCTTTTTCGGCCGCTGCCGGAGATCATGTGCACGAATTCAAGCTCGATAACGGGCTCAAGATTGTGGTGCAGGAAGATCATCGTTCACCCGTCGTTGTTTCCCAGGTGTGGTATCGCGCGGGCAGCATAGACGAAGTGAACGGCACTACGGGTGTCGCTCACGTTCTGGAGCACATGATGTTCAAAGGCACCAGAAATGTTCCTGCCGGACATTTTTCGCGTATCGTCGCGTCGGCGGGAGGCAAGGAGAACGCTTTTACCAGCCGGGATTACACGGTCTATTTTCAGCAGCTGGAGAAATCCAGACTCGAGCTCTCCATGAAGCTTGAAGCCGACCGCATGGCCAATCTGCGATTGACGGACAAGGAATTTGCCAAGGAAATCCAGGTCGTGATGGAGGAGCGTCGCTGGCGTACCGATGACAAACCACAAGCACTGGTGAATGAGCAGTTCATGTCCACGGCTTTTCAGGCTCACCCATACGCCCGTCCCGTAATTGGCTGGATGACGGATCTTGAGCAAATGACAGGTGCCGATGCCCGTGCTTGGTATAAAGGCTGGTATGCACCCAACAATGCCACACTGGTGGTGGTCGGTGATGTGGATCCCAAACAGGTGTTCAAACAGGCGAGAAAGTATTTCGGACCTCTGAAAGCCCATCAGCTGCCGATACGCAAGACTCAAACCGAGCCTGAGCAAAAAGGAGAGCGGCGCGTCACTGTGAAGGCACCTGCAAAGTTGCCGTATCTGATCATGGGTTACCCGGCACCCTCACTTCGCGATGCCGAACTCGACTGGGAGCCCTATGCACTGGAGATATTGACCGGTGTGCTGGACGGTAATGCCGCCTCACGCCTTAACCGTAATCTGGTACGTCACGATCGTCTGGCCGTGGATATTAGCGCCGGCTACGACATGATCAACCGTGGGCCTTCGATGTTCACCTTTGAAGGCACACCCAGCGAGGGTAGTACCGTGGCCGATCTTGAGAATGCAATTCGCGGCGAGATTGAGAACCTGAAGGTGAACGGAGTGACGGAAGATGAGTTGCAGCGTGTCAAGGCACAGGTGATTTCCGCCGATGTCTATCAACGGGACTCCATGTTCTATCAGGCGATGCAGATCGGCATGATGGAAAGCACTGGCCTTTCCTGGAAGGCGCTGGATGAATATCCAAAACGACTGCAAGCGGTTACGGCCGAGCAGGTACAGGCGGTTGCCAGAAAATATCTGGATGACGACAAGTTGACGGTGGCGACTCTGGATCCTCAGCCGTTCAACGAAAATGCGCCCAAGCACAAGGAGATGTCACATGTGCACTAATCGTTTTGTTCTGGCGCTGTGGCTGACATGCTTCTCTTTGGTTGCGCAGGCCGGACTTCCCATTCAGCACTGGCAGAGCGCTTCTGGTGCCAAGGTGTATTTTGTCGAGAACCATGATTTGCCCATCCTTGATGTCAGTGTCAATTTTGCAGCCGGTAGTAGCCATGATATAGCTGACAAGGCGGGTGTGGCCGCCCTGACTCAGGGTTTGCTGGCACTCGGTGCCGGCGGTTTGAGTGATGATCAGATATCCGGTCGACTTGCCGATCTGGGGGCGGTGCTTGGAGGGGATTTTGATCCGGATCGTGCTGGACTAAAGCTGCGAACCTTGTCCAGCGAGCGTGAGCGAAGCGGGGCGACCGAACTGTTCGCGACGTTGTTGCAGAAACCGGATTTTCCCGCCACAGTCCTGGAGCGAGAAAAGGCCCGTACTGTAGCCAATCTGCGTGAGGCCGCAACGCAGCCGGAAAGCATTTCTGACAAGGCGTTCAGCAAGGCATTGTTCGGTAGTCACCCTTATGGATTATCGGAGATGGTCGAGCCGGAAACTGTGGAAAGAATCACCCGGGATGATCTGGCAGTGTTTTACCGGCGTCACTACACCCGTAATGGGTCGGTAGTGGCCATTATTGGCGACATCAGCAGGCCGCAGGCCGAATTGCTGGCCGAGCGCTTGACCGCAAGCCTGCCGGATGGTCCGGCGCCTGATGCCGTTCCGCCGGTCGCGGCTTTGTCAGTGGGGACGGAGCAGCGCATTGCTCATCATGCGGCGCAGTCTCACATACTGCTTGGTCAGCCCGGCATCAAACGTGGCGACCCGGATTATTTTCCGCTTTATGTTGGCAATTACATTCTGGGTGGGGGTGGTTTTGTTTCGCGCCTGACCGAAGAGGTCCGCGAGAAGCGTGGTCTGGCTTACAGTGTTTACAGCTATTTCATGCCGTTGAGGGAAGCCGGACCATTCCAGATCGGTTTGCAGACCCGGCGTGACCAGACCGACCAGGCACTGGCACTGGTGCGGGATACGCTGAAGAAATTCGTCAAGGATGGACCAACAGCCAAGGAGTTGAAAGCTGCCAAGGACAACCTGACCGGAGGTTTCGCATTGCGCCTTGACAGTAATGGAAAGGTGCTGGACTACCTCGGAGTAATCGGTTTTTACGGGCTGCCTCTGAACTGGCTGGACGATTATGTCGGTCAGATCAACAAGGTGACTTTGGCACAGGTCAAGGAGGCTTTTGTCCGCCGGATCAGGCCAGACAATATGGTGACGGTTGTCGTTGGCGGCTCAGAATAAAGTCAGGATAGGCGGCGGTGCGTGGCGCAGCAGGCTGTTGCGCTTCCCCGATGCGGTGGGTTTGCGTCCAACGCCGGATCGTGTGCGGCAGACGTTGTTCAACTGGCTGGGACAGGAGCTGCATGGCCAACATTGTCTCGATCTGTTTGCCGGGAGTGGTGCCCTTGGATTTGAGGCACTGTCACGTGGTGCGGCTTCAGTCACGCTGGTGGAAAACAATCAAGCCGTACATCGCGCACTGATCGAAAATGCGGCCCTGCTCAAGGCCGAAAATGCGCGGATCCTGCACCTGGACGCCCTGCAGTTTCTTGAGCAAAACCGCCAGCAGTATGATCTGATCTTTCTGGATCCGCCTTTTGATCGGCAATGGATACAGAAACTGCTGCCGCATCTGGGTCAGCATCTGTTGCCTGAAGGGCTGATCTATGCCGAGTCTGAGAAGCTGCTTGCTACTGTCGATGGCTGGCAGATGATAAAACATGGCAAGGCGGGCAGTGTCCACTATCACCTGTTAAAATCCTCCTAATTTGAGTGTTTTGTGAACAGGCACACATGCGTTATAAGGCCATCTACCCAGGAACCTTTGACCCCATTACTGGTGGGCACGAGGATATTGTCCGCCGGGCATCCCGTCTTTTTTCCGAAATTGTGGTTGCTGTCGCGGATAATCCGGGAAAAAAGCCGCTTTTCTCGCTTGACGAGCGGGTTGAGATGGCAACGGCTGCCCTCGCCGACTGTCCGAATGTTCGGGTAAAAGGCTTTTCCGGGCTGCTTATGCAGTTTGTGCGCGAACAGGAAGCACAGGTGGTGATCCGCGGTTTGCGCGCGGTATCGGATTTTGAATATGAATTCCAGTTGGCCGGCATGAATCGAAAGCTGTTTCCGGAAGTTGAGACGCTGTTTCTCACGCCTGCCGAACAATACATGTTCATTTCAGCAAGTCTGGTGCGCGAAGTCGCTCTGCTCGGTGGTGATGTGAGCAAATTTGTTTCACCGTTGATACTTGATCGCATCGCGGGGAAGATTAATCCCGGTCCCGGCGTGAAAACCCTGTAGATTGCCATGGCTTTACTGATTACCGATGAATGCATCAATTGTGATGTGTGCGAGCCAGAGTGCCCTAATGACGCCATTTCTCAGGGTGAGGAGATTTACGAGATCGACCCGAACAAATGCACCGAATGTGTAGGTCATTATGCTACGGCGCAATGTGTAGAGGTTTGCCCAGTGGACTGCATCATTCCGAATCCTGACGTTCGTGAAAGTCAGGATGCTCTTCAACTGAAGTATCAGAAATTGAAAGCCAAATAGGAAAATCCATGCGTATCCTTCACACCATGTTAAGAGTGGGCGACCTTGATCGCTCGATTGCCTTTTACACCAACATTCTCGGCATGCGTGTGCTGCGCCGCGAGGATTATCCTGACGGTCAGTTTACGCTGGCTTTTGTCGGCTACGGTGACGAGGGAAGCAACACTGTGCTGGAATTGACTTATAACTGGGGTACGGCCAGCTATGACCTCGGCAATGCTTTCGGTCACATTGCCATTGAAGTTGATGACGCCTACCGCGCCTGTGGGGATGTGAAAAAGGCAGGAGGCAAAGTGGTGCGTGAGGCCGGTCCCATGAAGCACGGTACGACGGTGATCGCTTTTATTGAAGATCCGGATGGCTACAAGATCGAGTTTATTCAAAAATCGGCTTAATTCAGAGGCAATGACATGACGACCAAGACTCCTTCCGCGTTCGAGCAGTTCCGCAGTAACTTTGGCAAGGACGCGTTAGCGTCGGTAGTGGTGTTTCTGGTGGCTCTCCCGCTGTGCATGGGGGTGTCGATCGCTTCTGGGCTGCCTCCAACGGCCGGACTGGTGACCGGAATTGTCGGGGGGCTGGTCGTCGGGCTTCTGGCCGGTTCACCACTCCAGGTGAGTGGGCCCGCAGCCGGATTGACCGTTCTGATATGGCAACTGGTGCAGCAATACGGCGTCGCCATGCTGGGTGTCATTGTTCTACTGGCAGGTCTGATGCAACTGCTGGCCGGGTTGCTCAAACTCGGGCAGTGGTTCCGGGCAGTTTCTCCTGCCGTCATCCACGGCATGCTGGCGGGAATTGGCGTGCTGATTCTGGCTTCGCAGTTCCATGTCATGCTTGACAGCAAACCGATCGGCAAAGGGATCGACAATCTGCTGGCGATTCCCGGCGCGGTCATGCATGCCCTTCAAACAGGTGGGCAGCCATTGCAGGCACTCGGTATCGGCTTGCTGACGATTGCCGTAATTGCCTTGTGGGCGAAGTTTTCCCCGAAAAAACTGAAGGCACTGCCCGGTCCGTTGGTGGCTGTAGTTGTATCAGTAGTGGCTGCTGCATTGTTCGACCTGAAGATTAAATATGTTTCTGATCTGGCTGATCTCAACAACGTGTGGGCAGTGATCCAGTATCCGACCATGGAGAATCTCAAAAGCGTCTTCGATCCGGCGATTCTGATTGCGGCAGCTTCGGTAGCATTTATCGCGAGTGCCGAGACCTTGTTGTGTGCCAGTGCGGTTGACCAGATGCATCAAGGGCCACGTACCAAATATGACAAGGAGCTTGCTGCGCAGGGGGTGGGCAACACCTTGTGCGGGCTGTTGGGTGTGTTGCCAATGACAGGCGTAATCGTCCGTTCCAGCGCTAACGTTGATGCCGGAGCTAAAACCCGTACCTCCGCCATCATTCATGGTCTTTGGCTGTTAGTCTTTGTCTCGGTGCTGTCGTTTACGCTGAAGTATATTTCGGTTGCCAGCTTGGCCGCAGTGCTGGTGTTTACCGGCTATAAACTGGCCTATCCGAAAATTCTTCCCAAGCTGAGCGAATTCGGTAAAAGCGAAGTGGCCATCTATCTTGTTGTAATTCTTACCATTGTCTCGACTGATCTGCTCAAGGGTGTAGTCTTGGGGTTGCTACTGTCGCTTCTCAAGCTGCTTTATGTGTTTTCTCATCTGGAGATTCGTTGGGACGAGGATTTCGTCAACAATCGCCTTAACCTGCATCTTAAGGGTGCTGCCACGCTGATCCGTTTGCCCAAACTGGCTGCGGCACTTGAAGCGGCGCGTCAGGGAGCGGAGGTGCATGTGCATTTTGACAGACTTGATTACATTGATCATGCCTGTCTGGATCTGCTGGCCAACTGGGAAAAGCAGTATGAGGCAACCGGAGGTAGTCTGGTTCTGGAGTGGGAGGAGCTCTCCTGGAAATATCACCAGCGACGGATGGGTGCGCAAGCGGCAACCTGAAAATTTAATGGGGGCAGAGGCCCCCATTATTCAGTGCTGCTTTACTGTCTCGCCGGGTTTCAGCCGGTATCTGGTGCCGCAGTAAGGGCATAACGCCTCACCTGTCTCTGCCAGATCCAGAAATACCCGGGGGTGTGAACACCAGAGCGCCACGGCGTCAGTCGGGCAGTGCAGCGGCAGGTCGCTGGCCGAGACTTCGATTTCACGAGATTTGTCGGTCATGATGACACCAGTGTCAGCCAACTCGCATGGCGTGGAGATCGGCCCATCACGGCATCGAAATAATTCGATTGCAGTTTTTCCGTAACTGGCCCGCGCTTGCCGCTGCCGATAGCGCGGTTGTCGAGTTCGCGGATCGGCGTTACTTCGGCGGCAGTGCCGGTGAAGAAGGCTTCGTCAGCCGAATACACCTCGTCCCGGGTGATGCGTTTTTCGATAATCTGCAAGCCGATTTCGTCCGCTAGCTGGATGATGGTGTCGCGGGTGATGCCTTCCAGTGCACTGGTCAGGTCAGGTGTGTACAGCTTGCCATTGCGCACAATGAAGACGTTCTCGCCGGAGCCTTCGGCAACGAAACCGTCCACGTCGAGCAATAATGCTTCGTCATATCCATCAGCCGCCGCTTCCTGATGAGCCAGAATGGAATTCATGTAATTTCCGTTAGCCTTGGCCTTGCACATGGTGATATTGACATGATGCCGGGCAAAGGAAGAAGTCTTGACGCGAATGCCATTTTCCAGCGCTTCTTTACCCAGATAGGCGCCCCAGGGCCAGGCTGCAACGATCACATGGGTAGAAAGCGTTTTAGCCGAGATGCCCATGGCTTCGGCGCCGTAAAAAGCCATTGGTCTCAGATAGCCGGATTCCAGCTTGTTTTCGCGCACTGCCGCTTTTTGGGCCTCGACCAGAGTAGCCTTGTCGAATGGCATTTTCATACCCAGTATATGAGCGGAGCGGAAAAGTCGGTCGGTGTGTTCCTTCAGCCGGAAAATGGCCGTTCCCTTGTCGGTCTTGTAGGCGCGTACGCCTTCAAAGACACCCATGCCGTAATGCAGAGTGTGAGTCAGGACGTGGGTGGTGGCGTCGCGCCACGGCACCATCTTGCCGTCATACCAGATCAGACCATCGCGGTCGGCCATCGACATCTTGTATCTCCAAGCTTCAAAATGTTTAATTGTAATCGGAACTGTCACTTTTGGCAGTAAAGACAATAAGTGAGAAATGATGGCGCAAATTTTGTTGGTTGGCACAGCAACGCTGGACCTGGTGTATACCCTGGATCATTTCCCCTCGGAAGACGACGAAATTCGGGCCAATGGACTGAGGCTCTGTCGTGGAGGCAATGCGGCCAACACGTCTGTTGTCCTGGCTCAGTTGGGCCATGACTGTTGCTTTCTTGGATCCTTATCGGATGCGCCTGAAACAGCAGTGATCGAGCAGGACTTTACGGAGCATGGCATTGATTATTCTTTTTGCCCGCGATTGCCGGGACGGCCACCTACGTCCAGCATTTATCTGTCGGGTTCGCATCGCACCATCGTGCATTATCGGGACCTGCCGGAGCTTTCGTCCGAACATCTGGACTTTGTCGATCTCGCATCGTATGACTGGATTCATTTCGAGGGTCGGAATGTGCCGGAACTGATCAAAATGCTCGCCCGGGTCAGAGAGTCGCGCCGGCATGTCATGGTTTCACTTGAACTGGAAAAACCGCGAGCGGGGATCGAGGCAGCATGGAAAATGGTCGACGTGTTGATTTGTTCTCGCGGCTATGCGGCGCATTTCGGTTATACCGATCCTGTTGCATTTCTGCACTGGTTGCGTGAAAAAGCGCCCCGAGCTGATCTGGTGGTTGCATGGGGTGAGTCGGGGGCGTATGGGCTGACGGCGGGAGGCGAGATCGTACATAGTCCGGCTTTTTCTCCTGAGCGCGTGGTCGATACACTGGGGGCGGGCGATACGTTTAATGCGGCACTCATCGGAAGGCTGATTAAGACAGAAACTTTGGAGGATGCCTTGGTTGCTGGCTGTAAACTTGCCGGGAAGAAGTGCGGGAAATATGGGCTGAGCGTGCTTTAGGGATAAAGCGGCCATTGCCATCAAAAGATGCAAATATCTTTTTATATCAAATGGTTGTTGACAGGTAAAAAAACCGTGTGCTAGGGTGCGAACACTGCGTCAAATTGACGCAGTGTGGTGGCTTGTTTTGAGGAGAAATGGAAGGCATGAGCAATGCAATCCTGGCCATTCAAGACGCGAATTACAGCGTCACGGCCAAGCCAAATTGTTCGCTGACACCCAGACAAAAAGTCTGGGTTTTTGTTGCTATCGCTTTCCTTCCCCTAGTAGTCTCCATTGCATTCATGATTATCGGTGCCTGGCTGGTCATGCCGTTCACCGGACTTGAATTGCTAGTGCTGGGGTCGGCTTTTTATGTGGTCCACTGCCATTCAGGCGACTACGAGAGCATCACCATCACAGGCGACAATCTGGCGGTCGAGTGGCGTAACTACAAGAAAACCGGTCGGATTGTGTTTCATCGTTATTGGGCGCGCATCATTCTGCGGGATGCTCCCGGTGGCGAACAGCGGTTGTGGCTCCGGTCGCATGGCAAGGAAGTGGAATTCGGACGTTATTTGAGCAACACGGAGCGACTGATACTTGCCGGACAGCTTAAAAGGCGAATCGGGTCTGTTTATTAACGAGGTCTATTTCAGGGAGTGAGTATGGCCTTCAAACGATTGCAAAGAATAGGGGCGGCGCTGGCGCTGGCGCTAACATCAATGGTCGCGCATGCGGAAATGACTTGGAATTTCCCCAAGCCGGTCACGCCGATGGCGCTCGATACCCTGCACGTACACAACAAGTTCATGGTCATCATCATGGTGATCTTTCTGGTTGTGCTGGGGATCATGATCTACTCGATCTTCCACCATCGAAAGAGCAAAGGTTTTACCCCCGCTACTTTTACCGGCCCCACGACTCGATCCCAGGTGATATGGACACTGGTACCATTTGCCATACTGCTCTATATCGACTTTATCCTTATGGGCATCCCGGCCTACCACAGCGTCATCATGATGGAAGACACCAAGAATGGTGCAGACATGGTGGTCAAGGTTACCGGAATGCAATGGCGCTGGCAGTATGAGTACATGGATGGAGACGCCAAAGGAGTCAAATTCGTCAGCAATCTGAAAACGCCACAGGATCAAATCAATAACCAGGCGGAAAAGGGGGCGGAATATCTGCTCGAGGTTGACAATCCGGTGGTACTGCCTGTCGGTAAGAAGGTGAGGGTCTTGCTGACTTCGAATGATGTGATTCATACATGGTGGGTTCCACAGTTTGGCTCTGCCCGCGATGCGATTCCAGGCTTCCTGCGCGAAACCTGGGTGAAGATTGAGGAGCCCGGCAGTTACAAGGGGCAGTGCAAGGAGTTATGCGGCAAGGGTCATGGTTTTATGCCGGTAGTAGTGAATGCCGTATCCGATGATGAATTCAAGAAGTGGGCCGAGTCCAAGAAAACAGAGCTGGCAGCGGCTTCTGCAGGTGCGGACAAGGAGTGGAGCAAAGAAGATCTGATTTCGCACGGCAAGGAAGTCTATGAAAAGAACTGTGCCGTTTGTCACCAGCCGGATGGCAAGGGAGTGCCTCCCGCATTCCCACCGCTGGCAGGCAGCAAGATCGTCAATGCGCCAAATTTTGATGCTAACGGAAAACTGATGACAGACAGTCACCTCGACCGCGTATTCAATGGTATCCGCGTTATGCCGGCATGGAAGGCGGTTTTGAACGATGTGGATATAGCATCGGTGGTGACATTCGAGCGGAATTCGTTTGGCAACACGATGGGTGACATGGTGCAACCCGCGCAAGTCAAGGCGCTTCGATAAGATCAGGGTATAGAGGAGAAGTTAAATGACGACTGCAACAGATGTTCATGCTCATGACGAGCATCACGACCATCACCCTTCGGGAATGATGCGCTGGCTGACCACGACGAATCACAAGGATATCGGGACCATGTACCTGACATTCGCGATGATCATGTTCCTGGTGGGAGGCATCATGATTCTCGCGGTGCGTGCCGAATTGTTCCAACCCGGCATGCAATTGATGAAGCCTGAGTTCTTTAATCAGCTGATTGGTGTGCATGCGCTGGTGATGATTTTTGCCGCACTGATGCCGGCTGCGACGGGCTTTGCGAACTGGTTGCTTCCATTGCAATTGGGGGCGCCAGACATGGCATTGCCGCGGCTAAATAACTGGGGGTTCTGGCTGTTGCCGCCCGCTGCCATTCTGCTTACGCTGCCTTTCACTTTGGCGCTTTTCGGGATCGGCGATGGTGCCGTAGCAACTGGGTGGACGCTCTATGCACCGTTATCCGTGCAAGGGGGCATAGGTGTTGACTTTGCTATTTTCTCCGTTCACCTGCTGGGGATTTCCTCGGTGCTGGGATCGATCAACATCATCGTGACCATTTTCAATATGCGGGCGCCTGGCATGACGCTGTTTAAAATGCCGTTGTTTGCCTGGGGATGGTTGATCACTGCGTTCCTGTTGATTGCCACGATCCCGGTACTGGCCGGTGCGGTCACCATGTTGCTGACCGATCGCCATTTTGGCACGCACTTCTTCGATGCCGCCGGTGGTGGTGACCCGATTCTGTTCCAACATCTGTTCTGGTTCTTCGGGCACCCGGAAGTCTATATTCTGCTGTTGCCAGTGTGGGGTTTTATCCCCCATATTATTTCGGCTTTTTCACGCAAGCCGATCTACGGTTACAAGGCACAGGTATATTCTTTCTGGGCCATTGGTATCCTGTCCGTGATCGTATGGGCGCACCACTTCCTGACTGTGGGTTTGCCGATCCCGGCTCTGCTGTATTTCATGTACAGCACCATGTCGATTTCCCTGCCGTTGGCAGTGCTGTTCTTCTGCTGGATTGCCAACATGTGGAAAGGCTCGATGAGTTTCGAGACGCCCATGCTGTTTGCGACTGGCTGGGTCATACTGTTCGGTATCGGCGGTCTGACCGGTCTTGTGCTGGCAGACGTTGCGGCTGACGCTCAGTATCACCACTCCTACTTTGTAGTCGCGCATTTCCACTACACGTTGTTTGCCGGTGGCATCATGGGAGTCATGGCCGGTGTCTATTTCTGGCTGCCGAAAATGACCGGGCACATGTACAGTGAAAAGCTTGGCAAGCTGCATTTCTGGTTGACTGCAATCTCGTTCAACCTAACCTTCATCCCGCAGTTCTTCCTCGGGTTGGCAGGCATGCCGCGCCGGATTCCGGACTATGCCTTGCAGTTTGCTGAGTTCAACATGATTTCCAGCATTGCGGCGTTTGCCTTGGGGTTGTCGCAGCTGATTTTCGTGTACAACGTCATTAAATGTATGCGTGGAGGCGAGAAAGCCGCCGACAAGCCATGGGAAGGCGCGGAAGGTCTGGAGTGGACGTTGCCGTCGCCGCCGCCTTACCACAGCTTTACCGTGCAGCCGGTTGTGAAGTGATTCCAGCGTAAAGTTTTCAAGATCGTGCTAGGCTCGGATGGGCTTAGGCGTATAAGACGATGGATGATCAACAACATAAAAAGACCAGCATCAAGCTGGCGTGGTGGATCGGAGCCGCTGTGGCGTTGTGGTATCTGGTGGCGATGCTGGTGATTCTGCGCTGATGGTGGATGTTTCGGATCGAGACCGGGCAAATCGGCGACTTGTCAAAAAGTTGCTGTGGATGGTGCTCGCGGCAGTCGTGTTTACAGCGTCACTGGTGCCACTTTATAACGTTTTGTGTGAAGCGACCGGATTCAACGGCAAGACGCGCGGGCAATCGGTGAAAGCCGAGAAGTCCATGAAGGTGGACGAGTCCCGTTGGGTTACGGTGGAGTTTACCAGCAGTGTCATGTCTGGTCTTGCCTGGGATTTTTATCCCAAGCAGGCCAGCATGAAGGTGCATCCGGGACAGATGCAGCTGGCGACTTATATTGCCAAGAATGTTGCCAATAAACCGGTGACGGGACAGGCGATACCGAGTGTCAGTCCTGGTGTGGCGGCACAGTACTTCAGGAAGATCGAATGTTTTTGCTTCCAGAAGCAGGCGTTGAATGCAGGCGAAACGAAAGAGATGCCGTTAACCTTTTTTGTGAGCCCGGATCTGCCCGGCAATGTGCAGACGATTACTTTGTCGTATACGTTTTACAGTGCAGTAAAGTGATGCAAGATATTCGATGAGTCATTTTGCATCATCAACATATTTGAATCAGGCAGTAATTAGGGAGAGGTCGGCCGGAGATATCCGGACGGCAATTAAAGCAAAAACCTGTCAAGGGAGTTGAGTATGGCGACCGAAGCGCAACATTATTACGTGCCCAACCCGAGCCCGTATCCATTTATTCTTTCAACGGGCCTGCTGTTGCTGACATCGGGCTTCATTTTTAACGTTAACCACTATGCACTGGGTATGTGGATGATGCTGCTGGGTTTTCTGGCCATTCTGTATGTGCTGTTCGGCTGGTTTGGCAGCGTCATTGGTGAAAGTGAAAGCGGCCAATACAAGACCTGGGAAGACCGGTCTTTCCGCATCGGAATGATCGTTTTCATTTCGTCTGAGGTGGCTTTTTTTGCGGCGTTCTTTGGCGCACTGTTTTTTATGCGTAACATTGCCATCCCTGAACTGGCCAGCATTGATCAAGATTTCACCATGTACAAGGACTTTGTTGCGTCTTGGCCGTCAGCGGGCCCCGGAGGCATGGTATTGGGTACGGAATTCAAGCCACAACCGTTCACGCCGATGGCAGCATGGGGCTTGCCGGCATTGAATACATTGATTCTGTTGTCTTCGGGCGCTACTGTGACTTGGGCACACTGGGGCCTGCTCAAGAACAATCGTCGGCAGTTGATTGTCGGTCTGTTTCTGACTGTTGCGCTCGGCCTTTCATTTCTGGGGTTGCAGGCGACCGAGTATCATCATGCCTATACCGAAATGGGATTGACATTGGGCACGGGAGCTTACGGCGCGACGTTTTTCATGCTGACAGGATTCCACGGTTTTCACGTGATGCTGGGCACGATCATGCTGATTGTGGTGCTTTTGCGTAGCATGAAGGGGCACTTCAAACCGGATCATCACTTTGCGTTTGAAGGCGTGGCCTGGTACTGGCACTTTGTTGACGTGGTCTGGTTGCTGCTGTTTGTGCTGGTCTACTGGTTGTAAAGGCGGGAAAATAAAAAAGCGATGCTCAATGGCATCGCTTTTTTTATGGGTGCGGTTGCCCGATCAGGCCCAGCTTGAAGCTGACCAGCAGTAGGATGAAAAGTCCGATGGACAATGCGATGCGCAGGGTCAGCGCCTTGACGGTGCGCTCGCCCTGTCCTTTATCCTTGATTAGATAGACCAGTGCAGAAAACAGGCTGGCAAGGATGAGTGCCAACATGGTCAGAATTAGAATCTTGCTAAGCATGATAAGGCCCTTACATGAAAGTTTACCGATTATGCGGCGCTATCTTCGGGTTTGCAATTTAAATTGACCTACCGATTTCGTCCCAATTTATTCCCTACGGCAGTTGCAGTGTTGCTTGTTGTCGTGATGATACGCCTAGGATTCTGGCAGTATCACAAGGCGGAGGAAAAACGCGCTCTTCAGTCTGCCTACGACACAAGACTGACTGAAGATCCTGTGGCTGTACCGGAATCGGTTGGCAATATCGAGGACTGGCGTTACCGACGCATTCATGCCCGGGGCCATTACGAAACAGCATATCAGGTACTGCTCGATAATCAGATAGAAGGTGAAAGCGCGGGTTACCACGTCATCACCCCTTTTCGCGCCGAAGGCGGAAAGGGGCTTCTTTTGGTTGATCGTGGCTGGATTCCTGTGGGTGATCGCTCCAGTTTGCCTGTCATAGACACCCCTGCTGCTCTTGTGGATGTAAGCGGATTTGCCTGGGTGCCGTCGGATAAGTTTTATGAGCTTGCGCCGGTTCAGTCAAGCGGCACCTGGCAGCCGCTTTGGCAGAACATGGATATGGCGCTCTATAGAAAGCTTGTTCCTCAACCGGTGTTGCCATTTGTGTTGCGTCTGGACGCATCAAGTCAGGCAGGTGGTTTCGTTCGCCATTGGGTCATCCCGTCCGAACGAATCGAAGTCAATATTGGTTATGCCTGGCAATGGTGGGGATTCTCTGTGGCGCTTGTGGCCATCTGGATATTTGTGAATATTAGAAAGGAAGACGCTTGAATCAGCAACGTAGCGGCAGGATGATGCTGATGCTACTTCTGGTGATTTTTGCACTGCCAGTGGCAATTGGTGTGACGCTGTATGCGATCGATTGGCGCCCGGCAGGTGTTGGCCATGGGGAACTGCTGCGCCCGGCATCATTGCTCAATATTCCCATCCTGAAAACTATTCAGGGGAAGTCATTGGATTCCAATGCTTGGAAGGGAAAATGGCATCTGGTATTGATTACACAGACGGGTTGCGAAGAGGCCTGCCGCAATAATTTGCATACCATGCGTCAAATTCATGTATCGCTGGAAAAAGAAATAGCGCGGCTGGAAAGGGTGTTGCTGGTACAGGGGCCGGTAACAGACGGAATGTCAGACTTGCAGAAAATGTATCCGGACATGCCAATTCTGACTGAAGCATCATCACTGGCAAACCAGTTGGATGGGAAAGGGACGGTCGGCGTTGCCAATCGATTGTATCTGATTGATCCCGTCGGAAATCTGGCTATGATTTATCCTCAGGGTAGTGATCCGAACGGAATACGTAAGGATCTGATGAAGTTGCTAAAATATTCGTGGGCAGGTTGATTGTCTTCCCGTTATGAGGTTGCAGTCCGTTACGATTGGTGATCCGATGCCGCCCCGGATTCGCACCATCAACAAAGGTGCAAGGATCAATGAAATGAAAGCCGATATGGAGAGACGATGATGACTGCTGTCACCTTGGCCGTGAATTTCCGGCGTTTCAGTGTCAATTGCCGCAGTTTTTTTATTATGTGTAAACCGCGCGTGACCGGGCTTATCGTCTTTACGGCCATGATCGGCATGTTCCTAGCCACGCCGGCAATGGTTCCGCTCAATTTGCTGCTGGCTGCAACAGTTGGCATTGCGCTGGCTTCCGGCGCTGCGGCAGCTTTCAACTGCCTGATCGAGCAGAAGATCGATGCTGTCATGGCACGAACCCGTGGCAGACCATTGCCTACCGGACAGGTTAGTTCGATTCAGACCGGTATTTTTGCCACGATAGTCGGCGGTACAGGGCTCGGGTTGCTCTATTTTCTGGTTAATCCGCTGACGATGTGGCTGACCTTTGCGACCTTCATTGGCTATTCGGTGATCTACACGGTCTTTCTCAAGCCGGCCACTCCACTTAACATCGTCATCGGCGGAGCCTCCGGTGCTATGCCCCCGGTCCTGGGCTGGGCGGCTGTGACCAATACCGTAGCCCCTGAGGCGCTGATTCTTTTTTTGATAATTTTCGCCTGGACACCGCCGCATTTCTGGGCGTTGGCACTATACCGCCGCAACGAGTATGCCCAGTCCGGTCTCCCCATGCTGCCTGTCACGCACGGTGAAGAGTTCACCCGTCTGCATATCCTGCTTTATACGATCGTTCTCGTTGCAGTAACCATGATGCCAGTCGCCGCCGGGACAGGAGGATGGATTTATCTGATTGCATCCATCATCCTGAATGTACGTTTCGTTACATACGCAGTAAGCATATATCGTGAGTACAGCGACTATCTTGCCCGGCGCATGTTCCATTTTTCGATTGTCTATCTGGCGCAGTTGTTTGCAGCTTTGCTGCTGGATCACTATCTGCGGTTTTCGCTTGGATAAGCTGTTGTAAAATAGACACACAATAAAGTTTCTGGCTTCATGGCGTGGTTTTTATGTTGCATGTGTGGCTTCAGGCCTTTAGAATCCGTTTAAAGACTATTTCATCCCCTTTAAATTTGTTGGAGACCTAACTAAATGAAAAAAACACTATTGGCGCTGGCGATTGCAGCAGCATTTGCCCCTGCTCTGGCACTGGCAGAAGCCGGTGATATCGTTGTGCGTTTGCGTGCCACGCACATTAATCCAGACGAAAGCAGTAGTCTTGGCAAGAAAACAGAGGGAGTGGGTAATGCAATTGGTTTTGGCCCTGGTCTGGCAGCAACTCTGTATGGTGCTAAAGGTACTGGTGCAGAGTTGGAGGTCGATAGCAATACTATCCCGGAATTGGATTTTTCCTACTACATTACCAAGAACATTGCGGCTGAGCTGATTCTGGCGCTGGGTTCCAAGCATGATGTTCAGACTTCTGGTGCCAATCCAGGAGTTCTTTTCAAGGGTGGAGATCTTGGCCGAGTCAACCTGCTTCCTCCTACGCTGACATTGCAATGGCACTTCCTGCCCGATCAAACTTTCGATCCTTACGTGGGTGCGGGTGTAACCTATGTTCGTTCTATGGATCGTGGTTTGACTGCATCAACTGCTCTTGGCCCGGGTGCGATCCGCATTGATCGTAACATGTGGGGTCCGGCAGTGCAGGCTGGCTTTGATGTTAACCTGAAGGATCGTTGGCTGATTAACTTTGATGTCAAGAAAATCTGGATTGATACAGATGTCGAGTTGAACACTGCTATTCTGGGTGCCCCTGGATTCCGCAAGATTGATAGTCTTGACATCGACCCATGGGTCGTCAGCGTTGGCGTTGGCAAGAAGTTCTAATTTGCCGTCAATGGATTAGTTGTCTCAGCAATAAAATCCCCTCACGGTTTCCGCGAGGGGATTTTTTTTGCCCGTAGTTCTGGAGAATTGATGCGCTGGATATTTTTGTTGATGTTTCTGCTGGGGTGTGCGCCTGCTGATCCACCTGAACAAGAATCGTTTGTCGGGGCGGTTGTGGCTGGCATGAAGGTAGAAAACAGCATCCCGCTGGCCGGCCATGATGGAAAGGCGTATCGGCTGTCTGATTTCAAGGGTAAGGTGGTGGCTCTGTTTTTCGGTTACACGCATTGTCCTGATGTATGCCCAACCACCATGGCGGAATTGAATCGGGCTCTGGAACTGCTGGGCGATCGTAAAAAAGAAGTGCAGGTGCTGTTTGTCACGCTGGATCCTGAGCGGGACACTGTGGAAGTGTTGAATCGCTATGTGCCCTATTTCAACCGGGATTTTATCGGGCTGCGGGCTGAGGGTGAGGCCACAAAAAAGCTTGCGCAGGATTTCAAGATTTTCTATTCCAGGCAGGAGGCGAAATCCAAGTCAGGTTACAGCTTGGATCACAGCGCGGGGGTTTATGTTTTTGACCTGAATGGGAATTTGCGGCTCTATCTGAATCATGGCCAGACGCCGCGTGATATCGCGCACGACCTGACTTTGTTGCTCGAAGAAAAATAATCCCCCTTATCGAATAAGATGCTCTTGTCTGATTATCGTGACTGACATATACTTGGTCTGTTTGATGCGTCATTCCGTCGCAGGGGGAGGTGTTTTGTGATGGGATATGTGAGTTTTAAGTTCTGAAAAGGGAGGAAGCGAATGGCAACAGTGAGTGTCGCGGCGAATGAACAATACAATTACGATATTGTTCGAAAATTCGCCATCATGACCCTGGTATGGGGTGCAGTGGGAATGTTGGTGGGCGTCTATATCGCCTCCGAGCTTGCATTTCCGTTTCTAAATTTTGATATTCCATATATCACTTTTGGCCGCTTGCGCCCTGTGCACACAGGTGCCGTGATATTCGGCTTTGGCGGTAGTGCGTTATTCGCGACGACCTACTACATTGTTCAACGGACATGCCAGACACGCCTGTTGTCCGATGCGTTAGCGAGCATCACGTTCTGGGGCTGGCAACTCATTATTGTTCTGGCCGCGCTCGGTGACGTGCTGGGGTATACCCAGGGTCGCGAGTATGCCGAGATGGAATGGCCGGTTGATCTGTTGATTGCCGTGGTCTGGGTGGTCTATGCGATTAACTTTATCGGTACGGTCATGAAGCGCAAGCAGCCACATATCTATGTGGCAAACTGGTTCTTCCTTGCATTCATACTGGCGGTTGCGTTACTTCATATCTTCAATAACCTGGCGATCCCTGTCAGTCTGACCAAGTCCTACCCGCTCTTCTCCGGGGCTCAGGATGCGATGACGCAATGGTGGTATGGCCATAATGCAGTGGGCTTCTATCTGACTGCGGCCTTCCTTGGCATGATGTACTACTTCGTGCCCAAGCAGGCGGGGCGTCCGATTTATTCCTATCGACTGTCCATTGTTCACTTCTGGGCGCTGATTTTCCTTTACATGTGGGCGGGCACGCACCATCTGCACTGGACGGCCATCCCTGACTGGACATCCACTCTGGCTGCAACCTTCTCCATCATGCTGCTGCTGCCTTCATGGGGCGGCATGATCAACGGCATCATGACCCTGTCCGGTGCCTGGGACAAGTTGCGCACTGATCCAATCATGCGATTTTTGATTGTGTCGCTGTCCTTCTACGGCATGTCGACCTTCGAAGGCCCGATGATGTCGCTCAAGGATGTGAACGCCCTGTCGCATTACACCGACTGGACGGTTGGTCATGTGCATTCCGGTGCTTTGGGCTGGGTGGCGATGATTTCCTTCGGCTCCTTGTACCACATGATTCCGAAACTCTGGAATACACAGATGCATAGCAACAAGCTGATCAATGTCCACTTCTGGCTGGCGACGATCGGTATCCTGCTGTACATCACAGCGATGTGGATTTCCGGCATCATGCAAGGCCTGATGTGGCGTGCTTTTGACGACTTCGGCAACCTGCAGTATTCGTTCGTCGAATCTGTCGCTGCAATGCATCCCTACTATGTGATGCGTGCCTTGGGTGGCCTGTTCTTCCTGAGTGGCATGCTGGTGATGTGTTACAACATATTCAAGACCATCCAGCAGGGCAACACGGCAACCAGCAATGCTGCCGTTGCTGCAGCCTGACCGGATTAAGTTGAGATTACGGGAGCTGAAATGAAACACGATAATATCGAACGTAACCTTGGCCTGATGTTGGTGCTGGTAATGATTGCCATCAGCATCGGCGGCCTGGTTGAAATCGTTCCGCTGTTCTTCATCAAGGATACGCTGGAAACTGTCAAGACGGCGGATGGCAAGGAAATGGTGCGCCCCTACACTCCTCTGGAGTTGCGTGGACGGGACATCTATATCCGCGAAGGATGTTACCTTTGCCACTCGCAGATGATTCGTCCGTTCCGCGATGAGGCCTTGCGTTATGGCCATTACTCGCTGGCTGCGGAATCCAAGTATGACCACCCGTTCCAATGGGGTTCCAAGCGTACGGGACCCGATTTGGCTCGAGTTGGCGGAAAGTATTCCAACGACTGGCATGTCCAACACCTGAATGCACCGCGTTCCATGGTGCCGGAGTCGGTGATGCCGAACTATCCCTGGTTGCTTACGACACCACTGGATGGTTCGGATGTGAGCGATCGCATGGCAGCGCTGAGAGTGACGGGTGTTCCTTATTCCAAGGGTGATGCCGAGTATCAGCAGAACGTCAAGAATTTTGGCGAAGATGTGGCCAAGAACCTGAAGATCGAGGATGCCGAAGCCAACCTGCGGGCGCAGGCAGCAAGCGGCAACTATGATACGGTTGCAGGGGATGTCACCGAGATGGACGCGTTGGTGGCTTATCTGCAGGTGCTGGGCACGATGGTCGACTTTTCGAAGTTCGATGACGACTACTTCGTGAAGTTCCGCTAAGAGGAATATGCAGAATGGAATGGCTGATGTGGTTTACCAGGTTTGAGAATACCAAGCCGCTGGCATTGGTGATTTTCTTTACTGTGTTTTGTCTGATTCTGGTTTATGTTTATGGAAGCAGTCAACGCGGTGAGCGCCTGGAAGAGCACAAAAACATTCCATTGCATGATGACTAATGCACAGACATTAAGGAATCTCAAATCATGAGTCACGATAAAGCAAGCAAAAATACCACTGGTCACGTCTGGGATGAAGACCTGGCCGAGTTGACCAATCCACTCCCCAACTGGTGGCTTTGGACGTTTTACATTACGATCATTTTCGCTGTGGTTTACTGGGCACTTTACCCTGCATGGCCGATTGGAAAGACCTTTACCAAAGGTATTCCCGGTGCTAACAGTGTGACCTATGTAAATAACAAGGGGGAGAGCAAGACGACCCATTGGAACATGCGGGCCCAGTTGATGCAGGAAACCAACGCAGCTGTGGCCGCACAGAAGAAATACTTCGACAAGGTGGCGGCAACGCCTTTCGATTCGATTGCCAAGGATGCCGAGTTGATGCAGTTTGTCCAGTCTTCAGGTCGTCAGTTATTCCTGGATAACTGTGCTGGCTGCCATCAGGCTGGCGGGCAAGGCAAGATCGGCCTGGCTCCGAACCTGGTGGATGACAGCTGGATTTTCGGTGGGACGTACGAGAAAATTCAGGAAACCATTACCATTGGTCGCCATGGTGTGATGCCTCCCAAGGGTGGCAGTAACATCAGCGATGCTCAGATTGCGCAGGTCGCCAATTATGTTCTGAGCCTTTCTGGTGAGCCAAATGATGCGGAGGCAGCCAAAGCCGGTGATGCTATCTTCCATGGTGATGGGATGTGCCTGGCCTGTCATGGCCCTGAAGGTAAGGGCAATCCCGATATGGGTTCAGCCAATCTGACCGACAAGATCTGGTTGTGGGCAGATGTGCCTGGTGCCAAGACTCCGGACGACAAGGTCAAGACAGTGGCTACAGTGGTCACCAAGGGGTTGGATCGTGGCGTGATGCCGGTTTGGGGTGGTCGCCTGAGTGCTGATCAGATCAAACTGCTGACGGTATATGTGCACGATACGTTGGGCGGCGGCAAGTAAGCTACCTGTATAAGTGGTCTATAATCACAAGGGCTCGCGTTACGACGTGAGCCCTTGTGTTTTCTGACGGCAGAAAAAACCATGTTTGAATTAAAAGATCATCACGGCCCCCTTTTCCAGAAACGTATTCCTATCTATACGCGTTCTGTAAAGGGAAGGTTCCGCACATTCAAGACCTCTGTTCTGGTGTTGGCCTACAGCGTATTTTTTATTTTGCCCTGGCTACCCTGGAGTCGATCCAGCGCCGCCAGTCAGGCAATCATGTTTGATCTGACAACGCGCCGTTTTTTCATTTTTGATCTGGTTGTCTATCCGCAGGACATTTTTCTGCTTTCGTTGTTGCTGTTTATTGCGGCGGCTTTTCTGTTCTTTGTGACAGAACTGGTCGGCCGTGCGTGGTGCGGATATTTCTGCTTCCAGACGCTTTGGTTGGATTGCTTTATGCTCATCGAACACCTCATTCAGGGGGAGCGCCCAGCCCGCATGCGGCTGGCCAAGCAGCCATGGAACAAAGAAAAAATATTCAAGGTGGGGGGTTCCCATGTCCTGATGATTTTGATTTCTTTCTGGACGGGATTTACCTTCGCGGCCTACTTCACCTATACACCGCAATTCTTTGTTGAATTCTTTTCTGGGCACGCCCATTCAACCGCCTATGTGACCGTGCTGCTGATTACGGCAACTACCTACGCAGCCGGTGGAATCGCCAGAGAACAGATATGCACCCATTTTTGTCCCTACGCCCGCTTTCAGGGGGTGATGTATGAGCATGACACCCTTGCACCTGCATATGACGCGCGGCGTGGAGAAGGAACTGCTGGACGTGCGTTGCCGGCCAAAGGCGTCAAAACTCAGGAAGAGCGAGCACAGAAGGGGCACGGGGATTGTATTGACTGCGGCTTTTGCGTGCAAGTCTGCCCCACCGGCGTCGATATCCGGAAAGGTATGCAGTACCAATGCATCTCCTGCGGTTTGTGTATTGACGCTTGTAATACCATCATGGACTCGCTTGGCTGGAAGCGAGGACTGATCCGTTACGACTCCGAGAATAACCTTGCCAGAGTTAAACCTGAGAAACCCAGGATTGTCTGGAAACAGATGAAAGTAATTCTGAATGGAATTGCCCTGCTGGTGATGATCGCTTTGCTTTTATACCGGATTGCAACGCGCAGCGATGTCGGGATTATTGTCGAGCAGGAGCGGCAGCCGCTTTATGTGCATCTGTCGGATGACAAGGTTCGCAACCGATACAAAATCCATATCGTCAATAAGACCGAGCACGATGAAACCTACACGATTTCAGTGCGGGGAATTCCGGAATCAGCGCTCAACATGGGCGCTGAAACCAATAGGGTGACTATCCGTCCCGGCAAGGATCTGAGAATGGCGGCCAAGGTTGATCTGGATGAAGAGTTGGCGAAACAGACTACTGAGTTCGAGTTTGTGATGACGACCGAAAGTGCGCCAGATGAAAAAATTACACGCAAGGTCAATTTCTACAGCGAGCATCAGGATCATCATCGCGACCATCACACTGAAGATCATTAAGGACTGGAATGGCATTTACTGAAACCCTGTTTGGCGGTCTGCTGGCTATTGTTGCGCTGTATTTCAGCGGCCGGCGTATTGGATTGTCAAACTACTGGAGTGCTTTGCTTGCGGGAACATTTCCATTTCTGGTGTATCTCGGCTACAGCATGTCGCACGGGTTCTCCGGGGACGTTCTTGCCATTCATCTTGCTGTTTACATGGTGACGGCGGGGGTTCTGGGTGTTCTGGGCGGAGCACATCGCAAGAACGAGAAAATGCATTGGGCACCCAAGTTGCTGATCGCGTTTTTCGCGTTACTGGTGGTGTTTAATGCGATGCTGCTGTCTGTATCAATGCATGGATTACCGAGTTCAATATTTGGTTTTTTTCTCCCAAAACACGAGAGCCAGATAGTCCACACGGCATTTCCAGGTGCAGTTCCGCATGATCGTAACAAGCTGTACGAGCCGCATCAGCAGCGCCTCGAGCAACAACGACTGTTGAACTGGAGTGTGAATTCGTCCGGGTTTGATCAGTTGCATCAGAATGTATCTTCGGCACTGACTATCAGGATCGCTGACAAGGAAGGCCAGCCGATTTCCGGAGCAAAAGTGTCGCTGGCGCTGTGGCGCATGGCCAACAGCCTGGATGATCGCCGTTATGATCTTCTGGAAGGCAAGGACGGAGAGTATGCTGTGACTATCGCCGTTGCCAATGCAGGCAAATGGATTGCCGATCTCTATATTGAACGCGGCAAAGATAGTTATGTAATGCAACTGCCGGTAATCGTCGCGGAATAAATGACTGCAATATCTTCCTGCTACCATTGCGGGCTGCCAGTTCCTGAAGATACCGATTTTCATCTCAACATTCTGAACGAGCCACGCAGTTTGTGCTGCCAGGGTTGTCAGGCGGTGGCACAGGCAATCGTCGATAACGGACTGGACGATTATTATCGTTATCGTACGGATCTTCCCAGAAGCGGTGAAGAGCTGGTTCCTGACGAACTACTCAAGCTCGATCTTTATAATCACCCGGAAGTGCAGAAAAGCTTTGTGCACGACGAAGGTGGTACTGTGCGTCAGGCGTCGCTGATTCTCGAGGGCATCACCTGCGCGGCTTGCATCTGGCTCAACGAACGCCATTTACGACAGTTGCCGGGAGTCAAGGCGGCCACAGTCAACTATGCTTCCCATCGTGCTCGTGTGACCTGGGATGACAGCATCATCAAACTGTCCGTCATCCTCGCCGAGATTCGGAAACTGGGTTATCACGCGCATCCATTCAACGTACAGCAGCAGGAGGAATTAAGACAGCAGCGGCGAAAACTGGAGTTCCGGCGCATTGCCGTTGCCGGCCTGTCAGCGGGGCAGGTCATGATGCTGGCGGTGGCACTGTATGCCGGAGAGGCGCAGGGCATGGAGCCTGCGACAACCCAGTTGCTGCGCTGGTTCAGCCTGCTACTGACGGCACCGGCCGTGCTTTATGCGGCACTGCCGTTCTATCTTTCGGCCTGGAGCGTGCTCAAACGCGGTCGTGCCAACATGGATGTGCCGATCACTCTGGGAATACTCGCCGGTTTTGTCGGTAGCATCTGGGCAACGGTTCACGGCAGTGGTGCAGTTTACTATGACACCATCAGCATGTTGGTTTTCTTCCTGCTGGTAACGCGTTTTCTGGAAAGAGGGGCGCGGGAAAAGTCTGTGGAGGCGGCAGAAAACCTGCTTAGGCTTGCACCGGCGATGGCAACCAGGGTTACAGAAGGCCAGCAAGAACTGGTTCAGGTGATGGATATTTCCGAAGGTGAACTGATACTGGCCCGTCCCGGGGAGACCATTGCTGCTGATGGCCTGGTGACTGAGGGTGCGAGCAGCGTGGATGAATCCCTGCTCACCGGTGAAAGCCATCCCTTGCCGAAGGCTGTCGGAGACAAGGTCATCGCCGGCAGTATCAATTTTGAAAGTCCGCTTACCATTCGTGTGACTGAAGTTGGCGAAAATACCGTGCTGGCTGGCATTGCTCGCCTGCTCGATCGTGCACAGGCCGAGAAGCCACGATTTGCAGAAATCGCCGATGTGGTCGCGGTCTGGTTTACCTATGGTTTGCTGGCTGTTGTCGTACTGGTGGCATCTGTCTGGTACTGGCTGGATGCTTCTCGGGCGTTCGAAATTGTACTGTCAGTCCTGGTGGTCAGCTGTCCTTGTGCACTTTCACTGGCTGCGCCAGCGGCATTTGCCGCCGCTGCTTCGCACCTGGTGGCCCGTGGCGTACTGCTTACAAGGGGACATGCGTTGGAGACGCTTTCACGTGCCACCCATTTTGTTTTTGACAAGACCGGTACATTGACGTTGGGTAAGCCGGAACTGATTTTGACCATCCCGCTTGCGGAACTGGACGCCAACACCTGCCTCAAGCTAGCCGCCAGTCTCGAGCAGTCATCGGAGCACCCGTTGGCACAAAGTTTGTTGCAGGCTGTGCATCAAAGTGACTTGCATGCGGTCGAGAATATCGAAAACCGTCCGGGGTTCGGATTGTCGGGTTATTTTGAAAATGTGCGTTATACCCTCGGAAACGCCCGCTTGACCCCGGAAATTAAAATGCCGCCGTTGATGGATCCTGTGCCCCCCGGGTCAACCATGATCTGGCTGTGTGATGAAAGGCGCGTGCTGGCTGCTTTTGTGATGGCTGATACGCTGCGACCTCAGGCCGTTGAACTGATTCAGGCACTGCTGACCGGCGGGGTGAAGGTCTCGATTCTGAGCGGTGATGCGCAGGATACAGTCGCATACTTTTCCGAAAAGCTGGGTGTCAAGGACTGGTGCGCCGGATTGGCCCCTGGAGAAAAACTGGCCGAATTGAGAAAATGGCAGAGTAGTGGAGAAGTCATTGCCATGATCGGTGACGGCATCAACGATGCGCCGGTACTTGCCGGAGCGCCGGTATCGATTGCCATGGGAGGTGGCACACAAATGGCGCGCGCATCCGGTGATATCGTGCTGCTTTCCGAGAACCTGCTTGAAATTGATCATGCCAGAATCACCAGCCGGTTTGGCATGAACATCGTGCGCCAGAATTTTCTCTGGGCACTGACCTACAACCTGATTGCCCTGCCGTTTGCGGCAACAGGTCATTTGTCGCCATGGCTGGCGGCACTCGGCATGTCGGTCAGTTCCCTGGTGGTGGTACTCAACGCTTTACGGTTACGCTGAAATTATCTGGTGACAGATCTTTTCTGCTTGCCAGTTTTAACTGGCTCCTTGGCCAGATGTTTCTGCATCCACCAGTCGCTGGCTAGCTGCTGCCCCAGGGTTTCCTGCTCTTCGGTCAGCAGACTGGCCAGTTTGTCCCGATTATCCACGGCTGTTTGAACCAGTTCTGTATTTGGCTCCTGCTCGCCGCCTTCCGGTTTGGTTCCAACAGCGGCGATCGCATACCATTTGTATGCTTGCACCAGATCACGATGGGTACCCTCGCCGTTGCCATACATGTTGGCTACCATCAACTGGGCCGGAATGTCGCCCTTTTCAGCCAGCAGGGATGCCCATTTCATTGCTTCTGCAAAGTCTGCCGGGACGTCGTGGCCATTGTAAAGTTTGACTGCCAGCAACCGGGCGGCATCTTCTTGCCCGGCTTGTGCTGCCTTGCGTAGCCACTTTAAGGCTTCTCTGGTGTTCCTGGGGACTCCCCGGCCATAATTGAAACGTGAAGCCAACTCGAATTGTGCAGTCAGGTCCTTGCGGTTGGCCTTGGTGACGAGTTGTGAAAGGGGTAGTTTGTCATACTCTGTTTTTTTGGGAGGATCCTCGACAGGTGGAGTCTTGCCTGCCTTAGGAGGTTCTTGCTGTTTCTGGGGACTATCCGTGGTCGGTTCAGCCGCAATAACTATTGAGACAGACCATAACAGGAGGATCGACAGCAGTGCCAGTCTCATGCCGTACTTTTCGTCTCTTGCAACCGTTCTGCAAATTCCTTTGCCGGCAACGCCTCGCAATAGAAGTATCCTTGAGCCTGATCACAATTGATTGCCTGAAGAAAATCCAATTGCTTCTGTGTTTCGACACCTTCGGCCACTACCGCAAGCCGCATGCTGTGGGCCATGCTGACCATGGCGCGCACAATCGCCGAATCATCTGCGTCATTGATCAGATTTGCGATAAAGGATGGGTCAATCTTGAGTTTGTCTATATGAAAACGCTTAAGATAAGCCAGGGATGAATGGCCGATTCCAAAATCGTCCACAGAAACCCGGATGCCTCGCTTTTTCAGTTCGCGAATCATCAGGGCAGTTTCATCCAGATTGGATGAGAGCGTATTCTCGGTAATTTCTATTTCCAGGAAGAATGGATTGACGCTGTTCTCCTTGAGAAGACTTTCAATTCGTTCTGGCAGTTCGCTATTGTTGAACTGGCTTGTGGTGAGGTTGATGGATATTGGAACCAGGCGCACACCATCTGCCTGCCAGGCCTGTATCTGCTGGCAGATGCGCTTTAGCATCCAGTCCCCGATCGGGAGAATCACGCCGCTTTCCTCCGCCAGTTCAATGAATACAGCCGGCGATACCATATCCATTTCAGGGTGTTTCCATCGAAGCAGGGCCTCGGCACCTACAATGCGATTACTTTTCACATCAAAGAGTGGCTGGTAATGAATCAAGAACTCTTCCTGTTCGAGCGCCTGATGCAAACTGTTTTTAAGAGTCATTTGCTGCAGGGTGCCGGCATTGATTCCCTCGCTATAGAACTGAACCCCATGGCGCCCGCATTCAACCAGATGGAACATCGCAGCGTCCGCATTTTCCAGCAAGGCGGTGGCATCCATTCCGTGCCCCGGGTACAGACTGATGCCTATGCATGGATTGATGACAAACTCATGCTGATCCAGCAGTTGAAAATGCGAAAGCGCCTCGATGATGGATTCCGCAAGCAGATGGGCACTTGCCGCGTCGACCCCAGGCAGCAGCACATGGAAGTGTTCACCTCCTTGTCTTGAGATTGTGCAGTCTTGTGGAACAATTTGTTGCAGTCGTTCGGCCGCGAGCTTGAGTAAATGATCACCAGCCGGGTGCCCCCATAGCTCGTTGGCCTGGCGGAGTGCGTTGAGTGATATCGTTAGTAATGCAAGATGAGCATGGCGTTCCTGTGCACTTGTTACTGCCAGTTGCAAATATGCTTCCAGTTGAGCCAGATTGGACAGACCAGTCAATGCATCGTGGGTTGTCAGATAATGCAGTCGATCTGCAGTTTGCTTGCTGTCGCCGATATCACTGAATATCGCGATATACCGCAATATCTTTCCGGACGGCTCACGCACCGTGCTGATTGACAGCCATTCCGGGCAAATCCGACCATTCTTACGGCGGTTCCAGACTTCCCCTCGCCAGTGACCGGCCGTCTGTAGTGCAGCCCACATGGACTGATAGAAGACGTGATCCTGCCGTCCGGAAGACAGAAATCTGGGGTTCCTGCCGATGACCTCTTCAGGCGTATAGCCGGTGATTTCAGTAAAAGCGCGATTGACGGAAACAATGTGATTTTCCTTGTCTGAAATCAGCATCGCCTCGGTACTTTGTTCAAAGACTTCTGCGGCCAGTCGCAATTTTGTTTCCGCTGCCAAGTGTGAAGTGATGTCAGAAATCGTACCGATCACCCGCTCGGGCTGCCCGTCAGGTGCCCGCTTGACAACCTTGCCACGCGATAAAACCCATTTGTAGCTGCCGTCCTTGCAGCGTAATCGGTACTCCCGCGAAAATGTCTCAATGTCCCCACGAAGCAGCTGGATGGTACTTTCCAGTATGCCCGGCTTGTCTTCCTCATGAACCCGAGAATCAAAATCCTGCACGCTGGCTATCGCTTCATCCGGTTGGAAGCCCAGTATTTGCCAATAATGCGGGGAGTAATACATGGAGTTGGCCGGGATATTCCAGTCCCAAATTCCATCCCCATTACTTTCAAGCGCCAAGCTTAGACGCTGCTCATTTTCGCGTAATGCGGTGACCAGGTCAGGTTCGGGTAACGTGTGTGAGAGTTCAGCCATGATTTCAGGCTATAGTATAGCGATGATTAACCGGAAAATTGTGACTGTTTGCATTCACTGGCGAGCAAACCCCAATGTCCCGTCTTGTGCCAGGCGTGGGGGAGTTGTGATTGCCGACCAGCTGGAGAAAGAAATTGCCGCTCGCCGCTTGCCGGTTCATCTGGAGCGCTTTGAGTGTCTTGGGCAATGCGATCGCGGACCGAATGTAAAACTTTCTCCCGGAGGAGAGTTCTGTCACGGGGTAGACGTGGAAGACATTCCTGGCTTGCTGGACAGGATTGAACTCTTCGCAGACAGCTAGGTCCGGGTTGGTTTTTTGCCTCCGTTTATTCATCAACCTACGTTTTTGTCGACAGGCTTCAAATTGGTGCGGAAATGTGAAAGAATTGCACCAACTTTGAAGGATTTTGGATCATGATTGACCGGGATGGCTATCGCCCCAATGTGGGCATTATTTTGTGCAATCCCCGTAACGAAGTGTTCTGGGGCAAGCGAATTCGCGAGCATTCCTGGCAGTTCCCACAAGGGGGCATCAAGCATGGCGAGAGCCCTGAGCAGGCCATGTTTCGGGAACTGGAGGAAGAGGTAGGTTTGCAGCCGAAACATGTACGGATTCTGGGCCGGACGCGCGACTGGCTGCATTATGATGTTCCCAACCATTGGATAAAGCGCGAATGGCGTGGCTCCTATCGCGGCCAGAAGCAGATATGGTTTTTGTTGCGTCTCACAGGACGTGATACTGATGTCTCGCTACGGGCCAGTTCGCACCCGGAATTTGATGCCTGGCGCTGGAGTGAGTACTGGGTTCCCATGGAGGCGGTGATTGAGTTCAAACGCGATGTCTATAAGCGCGCATTGAGCGAACTGGAATCCTATCTTAAGGCAGACCGGCATCACCGTGGCCCCGCTAGTTTAAGAGGTTAAAGTTCGGCGAGTATTGTACTGCCGGCACTGACCTTGTCGCCAAGACTTACTCTGGGGGTTGCCGAAAGTGGCAAATACAAGTCAACGCGTGAACCAAAACGGATGAAACCGTAACGTTGACCACGGCTCAGAGTGTCTCCCTGATCCACATAGCAGAGAATACGGCGGGCCACCAGACCAGCGATCTGCACGCAGGTGACATCCTGCCCGTCTTGCGTTTTCAGCCACAATGCATTGCGTTCGTTTTCCAGAGACGCCTTAGCTAGCGCCGCATTGAGAAACTTTCCCGAGTAATACCAGCGTTGCTGTACCGTGCCGTTCAACGGGGAGCGGTTAGAATGGACATTGAACACGTTCATGAACACGCTGATCTTGAGTGCTTCGCGCTTCAGAAACTCGTCATAGGCTTTTTCGACGACGATGACTTTCCCATCCGCCGCAGATGTAATGGCGTTTGCCTGATCCGGTAGTTCACGTGCAGGATCACGAAAGAATTGCAGAACGAATATCGCCACGATCCATAACGGAATGGACCAGTACGGGCACCAGAAACTGGCCGCCAAGGCTGCCACAAGTGAAATCGCAAGAAATGGCCAGCCCTCGCGGGCAATAATGGGATGAGGGTAGTGGTTCATAGGTGCTGGCTCCGTTAAAAATAAAGGGGCAGGGCGTCGTCTATCGCCTGCCCCTTTATTGGGTACATCATTTTAGTTCTTGGACTGATCGACCAGTTTGTTCTTGGCAATCCATGGCATCATTGCGCGCAACTGGCCACCGACCTGTTCGATTTGATGGGCAGCATTCAGGCGGCGGCGGGCGGTCATTTCCGGATAGTTGGTGCGGCCTTCCAGGATAAAGCGCTTGGCATACTCGCCGTTCTGGATGTTCTCCAGCGCCTCTTTCATGGCCCAGCGGGATTCTTCGTTAATGACTTTGGGACCGGTGACATACTCGCCATACTCCGCATTGTTGGAGATGGAGTAGTTCATGTTGGCGATGCCGCCTTCGTACATCAGGTCGACGATCAGTTTTAGTTCGTGCAGGCACTCGAAATAGGCCATTTCCGGGGCGTAACCGGCATTGACCAGGGTTTCGAAACCGGCTTTGACCAGCTCTACGGCGCCACCGCATAGCACGGCCTGTTCGCCGAACAGATCGGTTTCGGTTTCTTCACGGAAGTCGGTTTCAATTACGCCGCCTTTGGTTCCGCCGTTGGCGGCCGCGTATGACAGTGCAATCTCCTTGGCTTTACCTGTGGCGTTCTGATACACGGCGATCAAGGACGGCACGCCGCCACCCTTGAGGTATTCGGAACGAACGGTGTGACCGGGACCTTTGGGAGCGATCATGATGACATCGACATCCTTGCTGGGCACGATCTGGTTGTAGTGGATGTTGAAGCCGTGAGCAAATGCCAGTGCGGTCCCTTTCTTGAGGTTGGGTGCCACTTCGGCTTCAAAGATGGCTGCCATGGTTTCATCAGGCAGCAGAATCATCACGACATCGGCACCTTTGACTGCCTTGGCAATTTCCTCGACCTTGTGGCCGGCGGCTTCTGCCTTCTTCCAGGATGAGCCGTCCTTGCGCAGGCCAACAGTGACCTTGACGCCTGAATCCTTCAGATTTTGTGCATGGGCATGGCCTTGGGAGCCGTAGCCTACGATAGTGACCTTCTTGCCTTTGATGATGGAGAGGTCTGCATCCTTGTCGTAATAAACTTTCATTGCATTTCCTTAGGTTAATGATCAGTTCTCAGTTGTCAGCCACGCCGGGTGGCTGATGACTTCATATTTTCAAAATTCGGTCACCCCGTCCGATACCGGATGCACCGGTTCGCGCGGTTTCCAGAATGGCATTTTTGTCGAGTGCATCCAGAAAAGCGTCCAGTTTCGCACCGGTCCCTGTCATCTCGATGGTGTAGCTGTCATCAGCCACATCGATAATGCGGCCACGGAAGATGTCGGACATCCGTTTCATTTCTTCACGGAAAGTGCCGGTCGCCTTGACCTTGACCAGCATCAGTTCACGCTCGATAAAACGCCCATCGTTTAGATCAAGCACCTTGACGACGTCAATCAGTTTGTTGAGTTGCTTGACGATCTGCTCGATGATTTCATCCGACCCGCTGGTCACAATAGTCATTCGGGACAGTGTCTTGTCCTCGGTGGGTGCAACGGTCAATGACTCAATGTTGTAGGCGCGTGCCGAGAACAAACCGGCGACCCGAGACAGGGCCCCGGATTCGTTTTCCATCAGCAGGGAAATGATGTGTCTCATAGTTCCTCCGCCAGAATGATTTCGGACAAGCCCTTGCCGTTCGGCACCATGGGGAAAACGTTTTCCTTCTGGTCAGTGATAAAGTTCATGAACACGAATCGATCTTTCATGGCAAATGCCTCTTTCAGGGCACCTTCCACATCAGCAGATCGCTCGATGTTCATGCCGACGTGACCATAGGATTCTGCCAGTTTGACAAAATCCGGCAGACTGTCCATGTACGATTCCGAGTAGCGATTTTCGTAAAAGAACTCCTGCCACTGACGTACCATGCCGAGATAACGGTTATTAAGCAGAACAACCTTGATCGGCAGGTGATACTGCTTGCAGGTGGAAAGCTCCTGAATATTCATCTGGATGCTGCCCTCGCCAGTGATGCAGGCAACCTGTGCGTCGCGATGCGCAAACTGTACACCCATGGCATAAGGCAGGCCCACTCCCATGGTTCCAAGACCACCGGAATTGATCCAGCGGCGCGGCTTGTCAAACTTGTAATACTGCGCAGCCCACATCTGGTGCTGGCCGACGTCCGAGGTCACGAACGCATCCCCTTTGGTCACTTCCCAAAGCTTTTCCACCACATATTGCGGTTTGATGATGGGGCTGCTGCGATCGTAATTCAGACAGTTTCTACCACGCCAGGACTCTATTTTGTCCCACCATGCGTTGAGTGCAGTTTCGTTAGGCGCCTTGTCCATCTCGGCAAGCAGTTCCAGCATGTCGGCGAGCACGCTTTTGACGTCGCCGACAATGGGGACATCCACCTTGACGCGCTTGGAAATGGAAGAAGGGTCGACGTCGATGTGAATGATTTTGCGCGGATTCTGGAAGAAATGTGAAGGATTTCCGATCACGCGGTCGTCAAAACGTGCACCAACAGCTAGCAATACGTCACATTCCTGCATCGCCATATTGGCTTCCAGGGTGCCATGCATGCCCAGCATGCCCAGACACTGTTTGTCTGTTGCGGGGAAACCTCCAAGTCCCATCAGCGTGTTGGTCATGGGGTAACCGAGTTGCTTTACCAGCTTGAATAGCAAATCGGAGGCGTCGCCCAGCACTACGCCACCGCCCGTGTAGACCATCGGGCGCTTGGCTTCCAGCAGCAGCTTGAGTGCTTTCTTGATCTGGCCGGAATGTCCCTTGAGTACCGGGTTGTAGGAACGCAGGCTGACCGATTCCGGATACTCGAATTTCGTGGTCTGTGCGGTGATATCCTTGGGGATATCCACCACGACCGGACCGGGTCGCCCGCTGGACGCTATATAGAAAGCTTTCTTGATGGTTAGAGCAAGATCCTTGACATCCTTGACCAGAAAGTTGTGCTTCACACAGGGGCGTGTGATGCCCACCATGTCGCATTCCTGAAAGGCATCCTGGCCGATGGCTGGTGTTGGCACCTGGCCTGACAGTACCACCATGGGGATAGAGTCCATGTAGGCGGTAGCAATGCCGGTAATTGCGTTTGTTGCACCAGGACCGGAGGTCACCAAAGCAACTCCAACCTTGCCTGTTGAGCGAGCGTAGGCATCGGCAGCATGTACGGCGGCTTGTTCGTGGCGCACCAGAACGTGCTTGAACTTGTCCTGTTGATAGATCGCGTCGTAAATGTTGAGAACCGCACCACCCGGATAGCCGAAGATGTACTCGACATTCTCTTCGTGCAAACAACGGATAGTGATTTCTGCGCCGGTTAGTTGCATAAAATTTTGAAAATTGGAGTTTATTGCGAAACCCAGAACAGTAACGGTTCGCAGGGTTTTGGTCAAGGTTATTGCTGCATAAGATTGTTAGGCAACAGCTACTTGCCGGTAAAATCCGGCCATACGGTATTCAGGGGAAAATTCTTGCAACGTATCATCCATCGTGGTCAGGCAGACCAGACCATTAATAAATCCCGCTTTGTCGCCATTGCAGAATACTGCGCTGACGAGCGTGCCGTGGCGATAATGCTACGTGCGCTAGCGCAGGCCCACCCCCATGCCCATCATCTTGCGTTTGCCTATCGGGTGCAGAACCCGGAGGGGCGAGGTGTCATGATGCGATTTCACGACGCGGGCGAGCCGTCCGGAACCGCTGGCAAACCTGTTCTGCAATATCTGGAAGGTCGTGATTTGATCAATGCCTGCATCGGTGTGGTGCGCTACTACGGGGGAATCAATCTGGGGACAGGAGGTTTGGCCCGTGCTTACGGTGGGACGGCGAAGCTGGCATTGGATGCGGCTACACTGGGTCCGTTCATTGAACTGACTCAACTGATGCTTGAAGTGGATTACGCGATGCTTGATAGTCTGGTGCGGGATGTAGCAAGAATGCAGGGGCAGATTGTTGACAAGATCTTTGCCGAACGCGTGACAGTACTGACCACAGTGCCGGCAAGTGAAGCTTCTGGCTTGGCGCAGAAATATCAGGCGTGAGAGGGCCGTTGCAAGCTTGCCCTTGGCAAAATCGTACGGGTGTTCGTGCCGTGATTATCTGCGGGGCTGATTTTGCAATGATACGCAGAGACGTTTAATGCGCTTGAGCCATTCATTTTGAGCCTTGTCTCGGAGTGCAAATCGCTTTATTTGACGCCGGTGCATATTGATGTTTGAATATTGCACAATAATCAATATGGCTGCTCCATTCAATGACCAATCGTGGCGGAAAACGACAAGGTGCAGGACGAAAACCCGGTGGCGGTAAATATGGCGAACCGACTGTTGCGTTGCGCGTGCCAACCAGCCAGAAACCTGTCATCTGCGACTTTCTTGATGCCTTGCAAGAAAAGAAAGATCGCATCAGCAAGGACAACGTGGCTGAACTGATTAAGCTCGGTGAAACACGGCACCTGATATCACTTCCGCTCTATATGACCAAGGTCGCCACCGGATTTCCATCTCCTGCTGACGACCATGTGGAAAAGCGGCTAAACCCGAGCGATTATCTCGTCCAGAATGACACAGCGACCTTCTTCGTGCGGGTTAAGGGTGATTCCATGATCGATGCGGGCATCTTTGAAGATGATGTCCTGGTGATCGATCGTTCGCGTGTGCCGGTTATTGGAGATATTGTCCTTGCCGTGCTGGACGGCGAGTTCACCGTGAAGACACTGGGTAAATCGAAGAAAGCGCCACGATTGATTCCCGCCAACAAGAGCTATCCGGTCATCGAGGTGAAGGAACATCAGTCCTTTGAAGTGTGGGGTGTCGTGACCGGTTCCATGCGCAAGTTCAAATGACACGTGCCATTGCACTGGTAGATTGCAACAATTTTTATGTCAGTTGCGAGCGCGTGTTTAACCCGAAACTGGAAGGCAAGCCGGTTGTCGTTCTTTCCAACAATGACGGTTGTGTGGTTGCCAGAAGCAATGAAGTCAAGGCGCTGGGTATCAAGATGGGGGAGCCATGGTTCAAGCTGAAAGGCCTTGCCAGAAAGCATGGAATCATCGCCTATTCATCCAACTACGCGCTTTACGCGGATATGTCCAATCGGGTCATGCGGATTCTTTCCGAGTTCAGCCCCGATCAGGAGGTCTATTCCATCGATGAGTGCTTTCTTGACCTCACCGGATTCAGGGCACGCAATCTGGCGCAACATGGACAGGAGATTCGAGGGCGCATTCGCCAGTGGACGGGATTGCCGGTCTGCGTGGGCATCGGTGCAACTAAGACTTTGGCAAAACTCGCCAACCATATTGCCAAGAAGAATCCACAGTTCAACGGCGTGTGCAATCTGAATGCGATGGGTTTGCAAGAGCAAGACGATTGGCTATTCCGGATTGAAGTCGGTGAGGTATGGGGTATCGGCAGAAAACTTGCCCCACAGTTGAATGAAATAGGTATTCAAACTGTCCTTGATCTCAAACGCGCCGACACCACCACACTGAGCTCCCGTTTCTCGGTGGTCGTGGAAAAGATTATCCGAGAGTTGAACGGCATAGTCTGCATAGATATGGAAGAAGTGACGCTCCCAAGGAAGCAGATCATCAGTTCACGATCATTCGGCATTCCGGTAACCGACTTGGGAAGCCTGGAACAATCGATCACGCTCCATGTGAGTCGTGCTGCAGAGAAACTACGCAGGCAGAATTCCTGTGCAGGCGCAATCCATGTCTATATCCGCACCAGTCCGTTCAGTGAGCGAGAACCCCACTACGCGAACGGTATGACCATCCCTTTGCCGGAGCAGACAGATGACTCCATGCGGCTTGTCAGGGTGGCGTTGTGGGGGGTGCGCAAAATCTACCGGAGTGGCTATCGGTATCAGAAAGCCGGGGTGATACTGTCCGATCTTGTCGGCAAGGAGGGTCGTCAGATCGACCTGTTTCAATCAGCGGCAAGGTCAACCAGGTCAGAAAAGCTGATGGCTGTTCTTGATCAGGTCAATGCGCTGATGGGAAGGCAAAGTCTAAAGCTGGCTTCCGAGGGATATCAACAACCCTGGAAAATGAAGCAGGGAAACAAGAGTCCCAACTACACTGGATGCTGGGAGAAGTTGCTGGTGTGTTCGCAATAACATTACATATATCAACGGGTTAAATGAAGTTATTCTATTGATCACATGATCCGTTGCTTGCCGCAAAAAATGACTTTAAAGTGTGTGCATGCCTGATCAGCCGCTCAAAACAACTGTAATGCCTGAATGCGAGAAAGCCGGCGCTGCAGGAATTGTTGCGCAGACAACAAATGATGCTGATTCTGCTGATGAAGTCCTATGCCAGTGTAGCGGTACTACGCGCAGCAATATTCAGGCCTTGTTCGAGCAAGGAATGAATATGGATGACATTTCCAGTTGGACTGGTGCCATATCCGGGTGCGGTGGTTGCGAGTGGGATATTTCGCAATTTCTGAACGATCTCGCAAAAAAATAGCAGGATTGCCCTGCCTTACCTTTAATCAAAGGAAATCATCAGCCTTCAGCGTCAGACCGGGCTACGATTAAGACATCTGCTAGAATAGCAATTTTCAGATTCCGGGAGTTTCAAGCATGGCCGTCGTCGAACTCACCAAAGCCAATTTCAAGGAAACCATCGAGAGCAACGATTTTGTCATCGTTGATTTCTGGGCGCCATGGTGCGATCCCTGTGTGGTTTTTACCGATACTTTCAAGGCAGCGGCAGAAGCAAATCCCGATATTGTTTTCGGGATGGTGAACACCGAAACCGACAATGAAATTGCCGAATATTTCCAAGTGGAGAAAATCCCCGGCATTCTGGTGATCCGCGAACAAGCCGGCATTCATGCGCAGGTGGGTGAAATCGGTGCCCCTGCCCTGAATGAAATCATCAAATGGGCACGTCAGTACGATATGTCAACGGTGCGTCAGTATTACGCCGACCAGGCGGCGGCAAAATAAGCATTCTCAGGCGGTTAAAAGCCGCCTTGGGTAACAAGCATAAACATGAACCATGCCCCGACAAGCATCATGCCAAATAACATGGCATCTGCAATCCTGCTGGATTTTTCACTGTCGCCGTGACTGTTCATCCATGATCGGATGACCAGAATCACTATGATTGCTACAGGTAGCACGGCAATCAATGTAGAGGTCGAGGCATCAACAACCGCGGAAAGCGTTCTTTTCAGCCAGCCTTCATCACGGAAGAACTCGACTGAAATCCCGATCAGTCCGGTCACTACCAGTAGCAGTTGCAGCCAAGCCCAAGCGACTGTCAACGGAGTGTCCGGTTTCTCTTTCACCTTATTTTTCGAGTATTTCAGCATCGAGAGCCTAATTCGTCATCTGTCGATCCTCGGTCAGGATTTTTCAGGCAAATACTTTGCCGGGTCGACCGGTTTTCCAAGTTTTCGTATTTCAAAATGCAGCTTGACCTTATCCGTGTCAGTGCTACCCATTTCGGCAATTTTCTGACCCCTGACAATGTCCTGCCCTTCTTTCACCAGTATCTGGCTGTTATGCGCATACGCGGAAAGAAAGGTTTTGTTATGTTTGATAATTACCAGTTTGCCATAACCTCGCAAGCCGGCACCACTGTAAACGACCTTGCCGGCAGCTGCAGCAAGCACAGGTTGACCCGCCTGTCCGGCAATGTCCAGCCCCTTGGAGCCGGCAGCCTCGTCAAAACTCGCGTTCAGCTTGCCTTGTGCCGGCCAGACCCATTCGATGGGCTCGTCGTCTGCAAAGGCATGCGCTGGTTTTTCTGCTGCCGGGTCTGCTTTAACCGGTTCGGCTGCCTTGACACTATCAACCGGCTTTGGTGTTTCTGCTCTATCGGCCGGACGTGGTGCCGGAGCAGTCATCGCCTGTTCTGAATACGGCTCTTTGATGGCCTTGGGTTCGGATTTTAATGGCGGTTCGCCTAGCGGTTTGGCGAATACAGGCTCGGATTTGATCGGTGTGGTGACGGCCACTTCTGCCGGTGCTGACTCTGCTGCCCTGACCTCCTTGAATTTAAGGTTGCGCCCGACATGAATCACGTAGGGTGGGCTGATGTTGTTCCACTGGGCTATTTCCTTGTAATCGTAGCCGAATTCGAGTCCGATGCTGTAAAGCGTATCCCCCTTTTTCACGGTATAGCTGTCGGGTCTCCAGTCCTTTTCGCCGGAGGCAGCCTTTTTAATTGGAGGTGGCGCAGGTTTTGCCGCCGGAGCCGATTTTCGGGGCTGCGCACCACGCTCAATCACTGGCGCTTGCTGGCTGGTTGCACAACCAGCCAAGGTCAGCACAGTCAACCAGATGAACAATCTCATGCCGTACCACCCAGCAGCGGAACAAAAATCACTTCTTCCAATTCGGTCTTGCGGTATTCGTTTTCCAGTCGCTCCACCAGAACCAGCTTTTGGGTTGATGCGCCCACCGGAATCACCATGCGCCCACCCACGGCCATCTGGCGCAGCAAGTCTTCCGGGATATGTGTCGCACCGCAGGCTACCAGAATGCCGTCGAACGGAGCAATTTCCGGCAATCCCATGCCGCCATCTGCGTGCTTGACCTTGACATTGCGTAATCTGAGCGTGCGGAAATTGCCTTTGGCTTTTTCCAGAAGTGGGCGAATACGTTCCAGCGAAAAAACTTCCTGTGCTACCTGCGATAATACTGCCGTATGGTACCCACAGCCGGTGCCAATTTCCAGGACGTTTCCAAGTGTTTTGCCATTGCGCAGTAATTCGGTCATGCGCGCGACGATGTAGGGCTGCGAGATGGTCTGGTTGAATCCGATGGGGAGTGAGACGTCTTCATAGGCTCGCGAAGCCAGAGCCTCTTCAACAAAAATGTGGCGTGGAACATTAAGCATTGCAGACAGCACCACCTCGTCCCGGATACCCTGTTCGCGCAGACGGCTGATCATGCGCTCTCGCGTGCGCTGCGAGGTCATTCCGATTCCAGTCAACGCACTCATGCCAGCCAATCTTTCAATGGGTCCAACTGTTGAAAGTGGGTAAGATCAATCTGCAAAGGGGTCACAGAAACCTGATGGTGTTCCACTGCATGAAAATCCGTGCCTTCGCCGGCATCCTGAGCTGCGCCGGCAGCGCCCACCCAATACACGGTATCCCCACGTGGCGTTGCCGATTTGATGACGGCTTCGGCTTTATGTCGGCGGCCAAGCCGGGTGATACGCGTACCGCATAGGGCATCATAGGAAATATCCGGCACATTCACATTCAGCAGCGCCGCCACCGGAATGGGCTTGGCGCAGTGATGCCGGACCAGGTCAACTACAACCTGCGCGGCCGTATCAAAATAAGTTGCATTATGTTGCGACATCGACACTGCAATCGATGGGATGCCCAGCAGATAACCTTCCGTTGCCGCTGCAACGGTTCCCGAATAAATGGTGTCATCACCCATATTGGCGCCGTCGTTAATGCCGGAAATAATCATGTCCGGCTCAAAGTTCAGCAGACCAGTCACTGCCAGATGCACACAATCGGTCGGTGTGCCGTTGACGAAATAAAAACCGTTATGCGCCTGTCGAACCCATAATGGCCGATCCAGCGTAAGCGAGTTGCTTGCCCCGCTTCGATTGCGTTCCGGGGCGACAACCGTGATTTCGGCCAGCGAAGACAATGCCTCGGCAAGAATGGACAATCCTGGGGCGAAGTAGCCATCGTCATTCGACAGAAGAATTCTCATTCCCGAATTATAGCCGACTGGTCAGTGCCTGGCTTCGGGATGATCGTGCGTAAAACACTGAAGAAAGAAAAAACGCCAGCGTCAGTACGATCTCAATTAGAGCCAGAGTTGAAGCAAGTCCGCCATCCGACCAGGCTCTTACAACGCCTTCTGTGAAATAAAGAAGTATGGCCATGCTTGCCCACTGGAAAGTGTAACGAACTCCCTGCAGGATACCGCGCAGAGGAAGCAGCAAAGGGACCGCCTTGAGGATCAGCAACGAACCGCCGGGGCGCAATGGTGCCAGCCAGGACTCCCACAACAAACAAAGCACAATCAGTGTGATCAAGCTGATGCTGGCGGTCAGTCTAAGTTTGGAAAGTATCAAGTTTTCCGCAATGCCTCGCCGGTGATCCAGTGTATTTTGCCGAAACCACCGATAAAGCGTGCCTGTCGTATCGTAATGATATAAAAAAGAAAATCGTGCATATCGAAGTACTGGGCTGCCTGCGGGAAACGGGCAAGATACCGATCGCGCAATTCACCATTCTGCTTGTCGGCAGGCTCCGCTTCACCCAGCAACGTCAACCGTGCGCCTGCCTGCATGTCCTCCTTTGTCGGGTCAAAGACGATCAGTGAAACCTGCGGATTGGCGATGATGTTTTTGGTGTGCTCTGCAAGAGTGGAAATCAGGATCAGCGGGTTATCGTCATCGTCCAGCACAAACGGGGCGATGGAACCATAAGGATAGCCGTCGAAGCGCAAGGAATGGGTGGAAAGCACCCCGCTCTGATTGGAGCGTAGAAAATTGCGAGCTTCGAATGCAGCCGTCATCGAAGTTTCAGTGCGGTCTCCGCCAAACGCTTGCCCAAGGCAATACACAGCTTGCGTTCAGTGTCGGAGACGGGTTTGTCATCTGCCGGGCCGGCGACATGGCTAGCACCATATGGGCTTCCGCCGCCCGTGGTTGTGGTCAGTTCCGATTCGGAATACGGCAGGCCGACAATCACCATGCCATGATGCAGTAATGGCAGCATCATTGATAGCAGGGTCGTCTCATTACCACCATGCATAGAGGCTGAAGAAGTGAAAACCGCCGCGGGTTTGCCACTTAGCGCGCCTTGCAGCCACAACCCGGAAGTGCGATCGATAAAATATTTTAGCGGAGCCGCCATGTTGCCAAAACGGGTCGGGCTTCCTAAAGCCAGTCCGGCGCAATCTTGCAGATCCTTCAGCTCGACATAAGGAGCACCGGTGGCCGGGATGTCAGGCTCGACGGCCTCGCAAACCGCTGATACATCCGGCACCGTGCGTATTCGGGCGCTCGCTCCCGTTATCATCTCCACACCACGAGCCACCAACTGTGCCATTTCTCGCACAGCGCCGCCACGGGAGTAGTAGAGGACGAGGACTTCGGACAATCTGATTACAGTTTGGCAAACGTCAGGCTCGCATTGGTACCGCCAAAGCCAAAGCTATTGGAAAGTGCGACCCGGATATTTGCGTTGTCAATACGGCTACGAACTATGTTGAGGCCTTCAGCGGCCGGATCAAGCGTCTCGATGTTGGCCGAAGCGGCAATGAAATTGTTTTCCATCATCAGCAAGGTATAGACTGCCTCGTTTACTCCGGCCGCACCGAGGGCATGGCCGGAAAGAGATTTGGTAGAGGCAATGGCAGGCTTCTGGTCGCCGAAAACGGCGCGGATCGCTTCCAGTTCCTTGACATCGCCAACCGGGGTACTGGTCCCGTGCGTGTTGACGTAATCCACGGTGCCTACGCCTTGCAGGGCCATCTGCATGCAGCGTGTGGCACCCTCCCCGGAGGGTGCCACCATGTCGTAACCGTCGGAGGTCGCGCCATAGCCGACGATTTCGGCGTAGATTTTTGCACCGCGGGCCTTGGCATGCTCATATTCCTCCAGCACCAGAATGCCACCTCCACCGGAGATGACAAAACCGTCGCGGTTGGCATCATAAGTACGTGATGCCTTGCCCGGCGTGTCGTTGTACTTGCTGGAAAGTGCGCCCATGGCATCGAACATGAAAGATAGCGTCCAATGCTCTTCCTCGGCGCCGCCAGCGAATACAATATCCTGCTTGCCCATCTGAATCTGTTCCACACCGTTACCGATGCAGTGTGCACTGGTGGCGCAGGCGGAGCTGATGGAATAGTTGACCCCTTTTATTTGGGCACCTGTGGCCAGGCAGGCGGAAACGCCACTGGCCATGGCCTTGGTGACCATATAAGGGCCGACACGGCGGACCCCTTTTTCGCGCAGTGTGTCGATGCCTTCCATAATGCTTTCGTGCGAGGCGCCACCAGCTCCCACGATTAGCCCGGTACGCAGATTGGATACCAGTTCGGGTGCAAGGTTGGCATCGGCAATGGCTTCCTGCATGGCGATCCAGGCATAGGCGTGACCGTTGGCCATAAAGCGCATCAGTTTGCGGTCGATGAGATCCTGAACATTGAGTTTGACTGAACCAGCCACATGCGAGCGCATGCCTTGATCCGCATATTCCTGCTGGAAGCTGATGCCGGAGCGACCCTCGCGCAAACTTTCCAACACTTCCTGCTTGTTGTTGCCAAGGCTGGAAACTATGCCCATGCCGGTGACGACGACGCGACGCATATTCATGCTCCCTCAGAAATTTTCCGTGTTGGTGAAAAGCCCGACCTTGAGGTCATTGGCAGTATAAATTTCGCGCCCATCCACTTCCATCCGTGCATCAGCAATGCCCATCACCAGTTTGCGCATGATGAGCCGCTTGATGTCGATGTAGTATGTGACGCGCTTGCCAGTAGGTAACACCTGCCCGGTGAACTTGACTTCACCCGCGCCCAGCGCCCGCCCGTGGCCAGGGCCACCACTCCATCCGAGGAAAAATCCTACCAACTGCCACATGGCATCAAGTCCCAGGCAGCCGGGCATCACGGGATCACCTTGAAAATGGCAGTTGAAGAACCAGAGGTCAGGTTTGACATCCAGCTCGGCAACAATCTTTCCATTACCGTACTTGCCGCCGTCTTCGGTAATCGAAATAATCCGGTCGAACATCAGCATCGGCGGTAACGGCAACTGTGCATTGCCCTCGCCAAACATTTCGCCGCGCCCGCAGGCGAGTAATTCCTCATGGGTAAAACTGTTTTTTTTCTGCATGGCGAAGGGATCGAAAGATATGATAAGTTTTGAAATCATAACCAACTGCGCCTTTCGACACAATCTGATCATTGCATGGCACTGCATCCCACCTTATACTGCAACGTCAACCACGGCGACAAATGGCGCGTTGTTGATGCTGACTAATTCCTGCCAAATACCGTGAAATACACCCTGACATCCCTTTGTTTGTTGACTGTGCTTTCGGCCCCGGTTTATGCCAGCAATGCCTATATCACCAATCAGGGCGCTAACAATGTCTCGGTGATTGACACCCAGAATGACCAGGTCGTTGCCACCATTACGGTTGGCAAGGGGCCGGTCGGGGTTGCGGTCTCACAGTTGACTCAGCGCGCCTATATCTCCAATGTCGACAGCCAGTCGATATCCGTGATCGACACTAGCAGCAATCTTGTTGTTAACGAATTCCTGTTGGGAGGCTCGCCGGTAGGACTGGCGCTCAACCATGACGGTACACGACTGTATGTTGCCGACTGGTTCAGTGACCAGATCAAGATTGTTGAGACCGCGAGCGGTTCAACCCTCGCCAGTATCGTGGCCGGTAAGGCTCCAGCAGGATTGCAGGCGATTGGTAATATGCTTTATGTCGCCAATCGGGATAGTGACAACGTGGCCGTGATTGACCTCGATCAGAAAAAAGTCGTGCGCGAGATTGCCGTTGGCGAGCACCCATTCGGCATGGCCATAAGTCCAGACCAATCCACGCTCTACGTGGTCAATGTTTATGCCGACAGCGTGTCGGTCATCTCTACGGCAACGGCAAGCGTCATTTCGACCATTTCTGTTGGTGACCATCCCTATTGCGTCGCCGTCAATGATGACAGCATGCGGCTTTATGTAACCAACACCCGTGGCGACACGGTTTCGGTGATTGATGCCTTATCCTATAAAACCATTGCCACCATCAACGTGGGTAGTGCGCCGGAAGGCATTGCCTACGCAAAAGACACGCACAAGATTTACGTCGCCAGTTGGGGTGACGATGCCGTTTCAGTGATCGATGCCACAGCCAACAAGGTGACTGCAAGCATCCCTACCGGCAAGCAAAGCCGGGCTTTCGGTCAGTTTATCGCTAACGCTTCACATTGATTTTTTACTTTTCTAACTCAGGAGAAACTCAGATGAAAAAACTTCTTGCCGTCATCACTGCAGCGTTGCTGCCATTTACCGCCTTTGCACATGGACCTTCCCCGCAGAAAGTTGAAAAGGAAATCGTCATCAAGGCACCACCAGCCAAAGTTTGGGCAGTCGTAAAGGACTTCAGCAGCATCAGCAAATGGCATCCTGCAATCGCATCAGCCAAGGTTGATACAAAAGATGGCACCACTTTTCGCTTATTGACGCTTAAGAGCGGCGGCACCATCAACGAAAAGCTCAGATCTGCCGATGACGCGGATATGAAACTCAAATATGAAATTATTGAAGGCGTGCTGCCTGTCACCGACTACAACGCAACAATGACCGTCAAGCCTGGTCCCGGAGCCGGGGAGACGACCGTGGTCTGGATGGCTAGATTCTACCGAATCTATAAGTTGAATCCTCCTATCCCTGCCGGTCAGGATGATGAAACCGCGATCAAGGCGGTTACCGGCGTATTCGATGCAGGCCTGCCAGGTCTGAAGGCGCTGATCGAGGGCAAGTAATCCATCGAGAATGGCCGCCCTGTTTGAGTGTGGGGTGGCCTTTTTTACATTTTACGGAGTACCGCTCATGAAAAAAGCTTTTGCTATCACGTTCTCGTGTGCTGCCATGCTGGCTGCTGTAGCTATTGGCTATAACGCTATCGCTGCCGGCACTCCAGCCAAGGAAAAACCTGCTATGAAAAAAACCATCAGTGAACTTGAAACCATCGACACCGTTGTCGGGAGCGGCAAGGAAGCCATTCCCGGCACCAACATCAAGGTGCATTACACCGGCTGGCTGTATGACCCAAGCAAGCCAGACGGTCATGGCAGCAAATTCGACAGTTCCTTGGATCGGGGTGAACCCTTCATGTTCTTCCTTGGTGGTGGCCAGGTCATTCGTGGCTGGGATGAAGGCTTTGCCGGTATGAAGGTTGGAGGCAAACGCACGTTGATCATCCCTTCGCATATGGGTTACGGCTCACGTGGCGCTGGTGGCGTGATCCCGCCTTATGCCACGCTGCTATTTGATGTCGAACTGGTAGAGGTTCAGTAATGACAAGCTGGCAAGGGAAGGCCAAACACGGCCTCCCTTGTCTTTGTAGCAGAATCCGTTTATAGTCCCACCCATGTTTTTGAATCACTACAATCAGTTACACACCCATTACGCCCGCCTCTTTCTGGCAGGCCTGCTGCTGCGCCACGCGCGCTAAATACCTCCCCCCACAATTTTGAAGTTTCAATGTCTGCATGGGATGCGATACCATGCAGGTGACGATATATGAGGCAACTGCCTCAAGAAATTTCTGGAGCATTGCGATGCAAGGCAACATACAAGATAAATTGATCATTTTTGATACCACATTGCGCGATGGTGAACAGAGTCCTGGCGCTTCGATGACCAAGGAAGAAAAAATCCGCATTGCGCGACAATTGGAAAAATTGGGCGTGGATGTCATTGAGGCAGGTTTCGCCGCTGCCAGCCCGGGCGATTTTGACGCAATTTACGCAATCGCCGAGACCATCAAGGATTCCACGGTGTGCTCACTGGCACGTGCCAGTGAGAACGACGTGCGACGTGCCGGCGAGGCCATCAAACCAGCCAAGTCCGGGCGCATTCATACCTTCATTGCAACTTCTCCCATTCACATGGAAAACAAGCTGCGGATGACGCCCGATCAGGTGGTCGAGCGTGCAGTACAGGCGGTGAAATGGGCGCGGGAATACACCGACAACGTGGAATTCTCGGCCGAGGACGCAGTGCGCTCCGAAATTGATTTTCTGGTTCGTGTGTTCGACGCGGTCATTCAGGCCGGGGCCACCACCATCAACGTGCCGGATACCGTGGGCTATTCCATCCCGGCTTTGTGGGGCGAGCGTTTCAAGGAACTGCTTGCCAGGGTACCTAACGCCGAAAAGGTGATCTGGTCCACCCACTGCCATAACGATCTCGGTATGGCAGTAGCCAATTCGCTCGCTGCGGTAATGAATGGTGCACGCCAAGTGGAGTGCACGATTAATGGCTTGGGCGAGCGAGCCGGTAATGCTTCGCTGGAAGAGGTTGTCATGGCGGTCAAAACGCGTCGTGACATATTTCCCTGTGATACGCGCATCGACACTGCCCAAATCGTTCCGGCGTCAAAGCTGGTCTCCAGCATCACCGGATATCCGGTGCAGCCCAACAAGGCCATTGTCGGAGCCAATGCCTTTTCGCACGAATCCGGCATTCACCAGGATGGCGTTCTCAAGCACCGCGAGACCTACGAAATCATGCGTGCAGAAGATGTGGGCTGGGGTGCCAACAAGTTGACCCTGGGCAAACTTTCGGGCCGCAACGCCTTCCGCAGCAGATTGCAGGAATTGGGCATCGTTCTGGAGAGTGAAGACGCAATCAACGCCGCATTTGCGCGATTCAAGGAACTTGCCGACAAAAAGCGCGATATTTTTGATGAGGATCTGCACGCTTTGGTCAGCGACGAGTTTGTTAGCGATGCACCTGAGCACTACAAGCTGGTGTATCTGAACGTCTGTTCGCAAACCGGCGAGACGCCCCATGCCACCGTCAGCATCCTGGAAGACGGCAAGGAGCGCAGAGCCGAGGCCGATGGCGGCGGGCCGGTGGATGCCTCATTCAAGGCGATCGAGAAGATGGCGGACAGTGGTACCGAGCTATTGCTGTATTCGGTCAACAACATCACGACGGGCACTGATGCGCAGGGTGAAGTCACCGTGCGCTTGTCCAAGGGAGGCAGGATTGTGAACGGGCAGGGCGCTGACACCGACATCGTCATCGCATCAGCCAAGGCCTACATCAACGCGCTCAACAAGCTGCATTCCAAGCTTGAACGTGCGCATCCGCAGGTGTGATGTGATCATTTGAAGGGGCTGCACAGACAACCCCTTCTTCTGATGAAAGTTGGGCGAATTGCTGCCTTGCATTCGATCTCGATCTCAACCCCATGGTGGATCAAGTAAGAGCTGCAAAAGATGTCAGATAATCGGTCTGTCCCACCGGCCTGAAAAAAACAGTTCTCCCAGTTCGCGGCGCTTGCGTGCAGCCGTTTCTCGCTGAGCAACTTCCGGACTGAAGCTGGCTGGGTCGGCTGGGTAACCTACCGAAATCATGGACATCAGAGCGAACTGTACCGGAACACTGGCAGTTGCACGTATTCTCTCTGCGTCGAATCCCCCCATCTGGTGCGCCATCAGTCCCATGTCTTCGGCTTGCAGGCACAGGTTTTCGGCAGCTGCGCCGGTGTCGTACTGTCCATGCCGATTGGCCTGACCGTTGTGGTTGAACAGGCTGTCGGCACAGATGAGCAGAAGTAGTGGCGCATCTTTTACCCAGCTTTGATTCCCCGGCGAGAGGCAGTCGAATGCTGCCTCCCAATTAGTGATGTCATCCGATTTGTTCCATACCACGAAACGCCAGGGCTGATCACCGTAGCATGAGGGTGCCCAGCGGGCTGCTTCAAGAAGTGCGAGCAATTGCTCATGGGTGACAAGTCTGAGCGGATCGTAGGCACGACCACTCCATCGGTTGGCGATCAGGTCATGGACCGGGACTCGGGTGGTGGCAGGCTTTTTCAATTGACTGGCTTGTTCAGGTTGTGTTTTTCGGCATCGAAGAAACGCATGGTGTTTCGACCGGCATTTTTGGCTTGGTACATGGCATGATCCGCCTGTTGAATCAAGGTTTCGATCGAGCTTTCCCTGCCTCGGAACAAGGTGGCCCCCACACTGGAAGAAGAGTGATGCGTGTAACCCGATAAAACATAAGGCTGATTCAGTGATCGCACGAGTTTGTTACCTATCCGGGATACCTGTTGGTGCGCCTGTTCTATTGTTTGACCCAGATTAACCAGCATCACCACAAATTCATCTCCACCCTGACGGGCCACGGTGTCTCCCTCGCGCACGCCGGCTTTTAACCTGCGCGCCACTTCAATCAGCAGCATGTCGCCATAGATATGACCGCGAGCGTCATTGAGTTCCTTGAATTTATCAAGATCGAGAAACAGAAGGGCGCCATACTGGCCGCTACGTGCACTGGCTGACAAAGCCAGTTCCAGACGGTCAATCAGCATGCGCCGGTTCGGCAGCTGAGTCAGCGAGTCATAAAAGGCCAGCTCGCGGATTTTCTCTTCTGCCTCCTTGCGTTCAGTAATGTCCCGGATGATGCCGATGAAACTGCGCTCATTGTTGTGATGTACTTCTCCAACCGAAAGCTCCATCGGAAAAACACTGCCATCCTTGCGCAGACCGACAACTTCTCTGCCGATGCCAATGATTTTCTTAGTTCCGGTCGAGATGTAATTGGCGAGGTATTCATCATGTGCACTGTGATAGGGTTCCGGCATCAGCATGTTGACGTTCTGACCCAAAACCTCCTCCCTGGAGTACCCGAACATGGCGGTGCAGGCAGGGTTGAATTTCATAATGCGTGCACGATCGTCTATCAGCACGAAACCTTCCACCATGGTGCTGATTATCACGCGCAGGAACTCGGCGCCAGATTCCGCCATGGCCGTAGCTGAAGTCAACTCTTCTTCCTGATGCTTGATTTCGGTAATGTCTTCGAGATTCTGGACCACTGCAATCACCGCGCCGGTGTCGTCAAAGATGGGTTGTGCCTCGAAAATCAGGTAGCGGCGCTTGCCGTTGAGATTCTCGAACCAGTTCTCTGCATGCAGCCCTTTACTGAATTTTGCAACCCCAAAGCATGGGTAAAGTTGCTCCAGGTCATGGGCTTCTGTCCCATCTATGACGATATCCGCCAGACATGGACGCGCAGAAGGATAAAAGCCACGCCAAACTTCGGTGGTGCCTATGATGTCCTCGGCCTTGAGCCCCGTCAGCATTTCGCAGGCCTGGTTCCATGTGACGACACGGTGCTGTGCGTCCAGGATAAATGTTGGGACGGTCAGCGCAGCGAGTATCGTATCGAAATCCAACTTGCCAGCAAGAATATTTTGGGAGCCCATCACATGGATGCCAGCAAGCTGGCTCTTTTTCTCCGCTACAGGGTGGGATAATCAGTGTAACCCTTTTCATCCCCGCCATAAAATGTGTTCTGATCGGCGATATTGAGTGGTGCATCCGTTCTGAATCTTGCCACCAGATCGGGGTTGGCGATGAAAGGCACGCCATAGGCTATGCACTCGGCTTGTCCCGTAGCGATGGACATATTGCCACGGGCCTTGTCGTAGCCGCCATTGGCCATGTAATTCCCACGATAGGCCCGGCGCAGTTCTGCAAAGTCGAACGCTTGAGGAACATCGCCCGTCATGCCGATTTCCACCACGTGCAGATAGGCCAGATTGAACGGATTAAGAGCCTCTGCCACATGATTGAACAGCGCTTGGGGGTAGGAATCACGGATGTCATTGAACTGGTTGATGGGTGATAGGCGCACGCCAACACGATCCGCCCCCCATACTTTGCAAACGGTGGAGACAACCTCCAGCAACAGGCGTGTCCGGTTGGCGATGGAGCCGCCGTATTGATCGGAGCGCTGGTTGGTGCCATCGCGTAAAAACTGGTCGAGCAGATAGCCATTGGCGGAATGGATTTCGACGCCATCGAACCCGGCCGTGCGTGCGTTCTCTGCCGCCTTGCGATAGTCGGCGAGCAGTGCCGGTATCTCTTCGGTCTTCAGTGCCCGCGGTGTGACAAAGTCCAGCAGTCCGGTATAAGTAAACGCCTGTCCGGCTGGTTTGATAGCAGATGGTGCGACAGGCAGGTTCTGATCCGGTAGCAGTGAAGGGTGTGAAATGCGGCCGACATGCCACAATTGCAGATAAATTTTTCCGCCCTTGGCATGCACGGCATCGACCACCTTTTTCCAGCCTGCTACTTGTTCGACAGTGTGGATACCCGGTGTGGCTGGGTAGCCGTGCCCCATCGGAGAGATGGGGGTCGCTTCGCAGATGATCAACCCGGCAGAAGCGCGCTGTGCATAATAAGTAACATTGAGGTCTTGGGGCACGTTGCCCGGCATCGCGGCGCGATTGCGGGTTAGCGGCGCCATCACAATGCGGTTGTTAAGTTCGGTGCGTCCGAGTGTGACCGGGCTGAATAGATCCAGGCTCATTTTGCTTTCTCCTTTACGCCTTCGATCAGTAGTGTGATTTCAATATCACTGCCTACCGGGCCATTCGGATTGGACGCCCAGCCAAAGCCGTAATCGGCTGCATTGAGCGTGACATGTGCTTCAAAACCGCTTCGTTGACCGCCCCAGGGGTCGGCACCAAAGCCAAGTACCTTGAACGGAAACGAGATTTCCCGGGTTACGCCATGCAGCGTGAGTTTGCCGGTGAGCATGCCTCCGGTTTTGCTGGTGGCCTCAACGTTGGTACTGATGAACGTCATCTGACCAAATTTCGAGGCTTCGAGGTATTCGGGTTTCTCGCGCAGGTGTTCGTCGCGCTTGGCCAGCGAAGTATTGACGGATAACACGTTGATTTTCGCATCCACGCTTGATCTGGAAAGATCGTTGCGATCGATGAGTATCTTGCCGGTGATGTCGGGGAATGTGCCGGAAGCCCTGGACACCACATGACGGATGCTGAAATTGGCAAAACTGTGATTGTTGTCGATGTTGTAGGTTTCGGCTTCGGCCAGCACCATCGGCACCCATGTGACAAGTGCCAGAGCAAGGATGGTTTTCTTCATTTCAAGACTCCTGTTTTCAAGGTAGATCAAAAAGCAACGCTTCGGCCGCTTTGGCATCAGACAACGTCAACAAGTTCTCGTTTTCGATAAAAGTGCCGTCACCGGCCCGCATGGGGATGTCGTTCAGCGTGGCCGTTCCTCGTGCCAGGTGCAGATATTGCCGCCGCCCCGGCCGGGGTGGGTATGACAGCGGCGCATCGTCATCCAGCATGGTTGCAAAAAGGCAGGCATCCTGCTGAATGATCATAGATTTCTCGTGCCCATCCGGCGAAGCGAGCACTCGCCATTTTCCACGTTTTTCCTCAGTCGAGATGGTTTTCTGGCCATATTGCGGCGTCAGATTTGACTGTGCCGGCAACAACCAGATCTGCAGCAGGTGCACCGGCGTATCGGGTGATGGGTTGACCTCGCTGTGACGTACACCACTGCCTGCGCTCATGTATTGCACATCTCCGGCGCGGATGACTGACCCGTTGCCCATGCTGTCCTGATGTTGCAGCGCACCTTCAAGAATGTAGGTGACGATTTCCATGTCGCGGTGTGGATGCATGCCAAAGCCGCGCCCAGGTGCGATGACGTCGTCGTTGATCACGCGCAGCACGGAGTATCCCATGTAGGCCGGATCATGATATTCGGCGAACGAGAACGTATGCCGGGCGTTGAGCCATCCATGATCGGCATGGCCCCGTGCGTTCGATCTTCGTAGTGTGATCACAGGTCAGAATGGCTTCCGTCACAGAGCGTACCGTTCTGGCTGTGCTTGCAGCCGCAGAAATATACGGTGCCGGATTGTTCGGCCTTGTATTCCACCGGGTTGAAGTCGCTGCCAGAGTGCGAGCCGTCACAGAAAGGCTGGCTCTTGCTTTTGCCGCAAGAACACCACCAGTAGCTTTTTCCTGCTTCCACTTCTGTGGCATAAGGGGATTTTTGTGCAACAACTGCTTCGGACATGATTTTCTCCTTTGGTGGATGAAATGGTGGTGATTTGAAAGCCCGAGGTTGCGAAAACCTGAATCAGCATTTTAGACCCATCCATCAAGTTCGGAAGACTTTCGAGCCAGGCGACTAATGTTAAACTTCCGGTTCTTTCGGAGGAACCAGCATGAAAAGCCCCTACAAAGGCAAAACCGGCCTCACCCGGCTATGGAATGCGCTGCATTATTCCATGGAAGGATTCAAGGCCGCCTACGAACACGAAGATGCATTCCGGCAGGAAGTACGTATGGCACTGATCATGGTTCCGCTCGGGTTTTATCTGGGAAAAACCGGGATCGAACGGGCATTGCTGGTGGCCAGTGTGCTGCTGGTGATGGTGATCGAACTGCTGAATTCCGCCATTGAAGCGACCGTTGATCGCATCTCGCTGGAGAATCATCTGCTGGCAAAACGTGCCAAGGATATCGGAAGTGCTGCCGTGCTGCTGAGTCTTGTCATGTTGGCGGTGGCTTGGGGTTTTGTAATACTTGGCTGACCATTCAGCCTGATCCTGGAAACAAAATGATCGAAAAACTAATTACTATCCTTGCAGTCTGGATCATCTCCGTCATTTCCACGCTGGGTTATGGGGGGATTGTGCTGCTCATGGGCATCGAGTCGGCCTGTATTCCGCTGCCATCCGAAATCATCATGCCGTTTTCCGGGTACCTGGTGTTCAAAGGAGAAATGACGCTGTGGGGCGTCGCACTGGCTGGCGCCTTCGGCTGCGTGGTGGGATCGATCCCGGCTTACTATCTGGGTATGCTGGGTGGGCGGCCACTGGTGGAAAAATATGGCAAGTGGGTTCTGATTTCGCACCACGACCTGCATCTGGCCGACCGCTGGTTCGAAAAGCATGGCGAAATCATCATCTTCATCGGCCGGTTGCTGCCGGCAGTTCGCACCTTCATTGCCTTTCCCGCCGGCATCGCCCGTATGCACATGGGCCGGTTCATTGCCTACACCTTTGTCGGCTCGCTGATCTGGTGCTGGGTGCTGGCCTGGCTGGGCATGAAGATGGGTGAAAACTGGCAGGGGCTCAAGGTGTATTTCCACCAGTTTCACTATGTCATCACCATTGCCGCTGTTGTCTTTGTGGTGTGGTACGTGCGGCGGCATCTCAAGGCCGTACGGCGGCACCACTCAGCCGGTATCAAATAGAGCCCTTCTCACGTACGCTGATAAGCGGGAGATTTCAGCCGGCTTCCACCTGGACCAGATTATCCGACAGGCTGGGAGCATGGCCCAGATTCACGAACTGGTCCGAACTGATGACGTTGCATGCGCCGCCTCCCCGGTTGCGACTGCGCCAGTAGCCCAGTGTCGCGACGACGACGCCCGGCAGGGTGTCTTCAGTGACGTTGGCGTCACCATGAAACTCTCCCCGGTCGTTGAACACCCGGATAAAATCGCCCTGCCTGATTCCCCGCTGCGCTGCGTCCACAGGATTGATCAGAATGAACTGCTCTCCCTGGCTGCGTAGTTTGTGCTCCTCGTTGGCGTATTGAGAATTCAGAAAGCCGTGGCTCTTGGGCGTCACGATATTGAGCGGGTATTTTTTCGCCAGTTCGGGATTGGTCTCGGGTCGCTCACGTGAAGGCACATAGCCAGGCAAGGGGTCAACCGCCTCGCCTCCCTGAAAAGCTTCGTAGCATTGGCGGAAAGGCGGGGCGACGAAGTTGCCACCGGCTGCCGCGCTGGACATGAACTCGCATTTCCCGGAGGGGGTGGGGAAGTTACCTTCCTTGTGCGGGCAACGGTCGCTTGGCGTACCGACCTTGAGGTGAACATAGCCGTCGCGCCGGAAGTCTTCCATGGTGACGCCCTTCAGGGTGGGCGATTCCCAGTTGAGGGTGTCCTCAACCATTTGCGTATCGCTGCGCCTGAATTGCGGATCATCGAAGCCGAAAGTGGCCGCGAGGCGACGAAAGATTTCCGCATTGGAAGCAGTTTCGCCAGGCGGCTCTATGGCTTTCTGATTGTAGGTCAGATAGAAGTGCCCCCACGACAAAATCATGTCGTCCATTTCGGCTGCCATGGTGGCGGGCAGGATGATGTCGGCGTAGGAAGCGGTGTCGGTGATGAAATGCTCGGCCACGACCACGAACAAGTCGTCGCGTTTCAATCCTTGCACAATCTTGTTGGACTCGGGGGCCTGGCTGACCGGGTTGGCGTTGTAAAACATCACTGATTTCAAGGGCGGATCAAGTTTCATCTCGCCATTGAGCGCCTGCCCAAGCCGCAGGTTGTTGACGACTCGCGTACCGGCGGGAATGAAGTCCGGGCGACAGACCACGCCGAAATCGATGGGAAATTCCCACAGCGGCATCTGCATCAGACCACCTCCGACATGTCGCCAGGCACCGGTAAGTGCCGGAATGCAGCATACCGCCCGTATGGTCTGTCCGCCGCCGTGATGCCGCTCCAGCGCTACGCCCATGCGGATCGCAGTCGCTTTGGCCTCGAACATTTCCTTAGCCAGTTTGCGAATGTCTGCGGCCGCCACACCGGTAATGCCTTCCGCCCATTCTGGTGAACAGGAACTGGCGCGTTCCTTGAGTTCTGCGAATCCCAGGGTATAGCTGGCAATGTAGTCGTGGTCGAGCAGGTCCTGCTCGATCAGCGTATTGATCAATGCCATGGCCAGCGCACCGTCGGTGCCGGGTCTGGGCATGAGGTGCCAGTCAGCCTGTTTGGCAGTCAGGGATTTGTAGGTGTCGATGACGACCAGCTTGACCCCTTTTTTCTGCGCCTCGTGGATGATATGCCAATGGTGCAGGTTGGTGCTGACCGAGTTGCAGCCCCAGATCACCATGTATTTGCTGTGGATGAAGCTCTCCGGATCGAGGCCGCCGGTGGGGCCGACTGTCATCAGCCAGGCTGTGGACGAGCCGGAACCGCAGAAAGTACGTTCGCAGACGGTAGCGCCAAGCTTGTTGAAGAATGGGTCTCCTACGTTCAGCCCTTGCACGATGCCCTGATTGCCGAGATAGCTGTAGGGCATGATGGCCTGCGCACCGTATTCCTCAATGATGTCCGTCCAGCGGGTTTTGATTTCCGATAGTGCCTCGTCCCAACTGATGCGCACGAACTGACGACTACCCTTTGGTCCCTTGCGTTTCAGTGGGTAAAGGACACGGTCGCTATTGTAATGATGGTCGGCAAAATCTTTGAGTTTGACGCACAGGCCACCGCGCGTCATAGGATGTTCCGGCTTGCCCTGCACATCGATGAGTTTGCCGCCTTGCACCGTATACGTCATGGCGCAAGTGTCCGGACAGTCCTGTGGGCAACCTCCGTGGCAGGTGTGCCGCTGAGTGTGATCGGCTGGTGCATTCATCTGAAAATCTCCTCAAATGATATGTTGTTATCTGATTTATAAGTAATTCTTAGACATCACGCGAATAGTACACGTGAATTGATGTTGTGTAGAGCAACTTGATTCCAATGGACGGCATGGTCCTTAAAGATGGATGTAGAAACTTCGTCAAACCGAAAAATGGCGGAGAGAAAGCTACCTTTCTACCAGAATCTGGCCTGAAATTTATTGCGGAGTTTGTCCGAGACGATGCGTGGGATTTGTCAACTTCATGAACCCCTTGCATCTGCCGGGTTCTGTGCGCAGGAATGATTTAAAACGAAGCGTGTTCACACCTCATTTCGATCCCGAAAAAAAGTGTGAACACTGTTGAAGATTACATGAACTTTGTCCCGAGCCACCAGAACGCGGCGGCGATCAGGCCGCTGGCGGGGATGGTCAGCACCCAGGCGACGACAAGATTGAGAGCTACGCCCCATTTCACGTTGCGGGTCCGGTGTGCTGCGCCGACGCCAACAATGGAGCCGGAGATGGTATGAGTGGTCGAAACCGGAATGCCTGCCAGCGTGGCCATCCCTAGGCTGATCGCGCCACTCATCGAGGCGCAGGAACCACTGACGGAATTGAGCTTTGTGATCTTGGTACCCATGGTTTTAACGATGCGCCAGCCACCAAGATAGGTCCCCCAGGCAATCGCACCGTAACAGCAGTAAACCACCCAGTGCGGTAACGTGTTTACATCCTTGGTCGCGACACCGGCGCTGATCAGCAACAACCAGATAATACCGATGGTCTTCTGGGCATCGTTGCCACCATGTGACAGGCTGTAGGCGCCGGAAGCGAGTAACTGGATCCGATTGAACCAGCGCTTGACCTGGGTGGGGGATTTGTTTCGGCAAATCCACGCTACCAGTATCATCAACAGTCCGCCGATGAGAAACCCGACTAACGGTGAGATGATGATGAACGCCAGTATCTTGCCAAATCCGCTCCAGATGATGGGTTTGATGCTCCCGGCCTTGGCGATCGTGGCGCCGACCAGTCCTCCAATAAGCGCATGGGAAGATGAGGATGGAATGCCATAGGCCCAGGTGATGATATTCCAGATCAGGGCACCGCATAATGCGCCGAAGATCACGTAATAGTCGACGAAAATCGGGTCCACGGTGCCCTTGCCGATTGTCGCTGCAACTTTGAGTTGGAACACCCACAATGCGGCAAAGTTGAGTGCGGCTGCAAAAATGACAGCCTGTTTCGCTGTGAGTGCACCGGTAGCGACGATGGTGGAAATGGAATTGGCTCCGTCGTGAAAGCCATTCATGAAGTCAAAAGCCAGGCCGACCAGAATCAGCATGCCCAGAATCCAGATGTTAATGGTCAGGCCATCCATGTCAGGAATTCTCGATCAGGATTTCTTCGATGGTCTTGGCTGCTTCTTCACAACAGTCAAGTACGTTTTCCTGCAAGAAATAGAACTCGCGCAATTTCATCGCAGTCCAGACGTCCCCGCCATTCTGAAACAGCCGGGTAATGGCTTTTTTCAGCACTTTGTCGGCCTTGGTTTCGATGTCGTCGATTTCCTGGCATAGCAGGATGGCCTCCTTGTTGCGATCCTTGTCGGTCAGGGCGATGACTGCGCGATTGAGGCGAAGGCAGGAATCCGCACTCAATGCGGCAAGTTCGCGCGCTTCTGGGGTGGACTCCTGGATGTTGTACATGCTGACGGCATTGGCGACTTTCTGGAGCGCTCCCAGCACGCGATCGAGTTCGATGGTCAGGGTGTGGATTTCATCCCGGTTCAGCGGGGTGATGAAAGACTTGTGCAGGAGCGCGATCAGATCCGCCTTGATTTTGTCGCCGCTTTTTTCGTTGAAATCGACCTCCTTGACCAACAGGGAAATATCTTCTGCATTGTTGGGGGCCAGGGTGTTGACGATCCGCAATGTGGCGTTGGCACTGGCAACCAGTTTGTCGGAATGAGCGACCAACAGGTCGAAAAATTCCCTGCGCTGAGGCATGAGTCCGCTGAACATGAATAAGTGCTCCTCTTTTTGTTAAATTTTAATTTAGCAGAATTGTAACAATTGGCGGGCTAAACAGGACATTCAGCACCAAATAAAATTGGCGCTGAACTGGCGGGTTCAGGTCAATTTATGCTGCGGTCTGGTTTTCAGCGCGATGATTCCTGATTTTCCGGTTCTCGAGTCTGCGCAAGCCCAGGAAAGTGAGGACACCCAGCGCAATCATGATGATGATGAACACGCTATAGGAGATGGGCCAAGGGATGCCTTGCGTCATCATCGAGAATTCCGACATGCCACCGATCCCGGCCAGGACGTTGATCGGGACGAACACTACGCTGATGATGGTTAGGCGCTTGAGATCCCTGTTCTGATTGACGTTCAGGAAGCCGACGGTTGCATCCATCTGGAAGTTGATCTTGTTGAACAGAAAGTTGGTGTGGCCATCCAGTGATTCGATGTCGCGCAATATTTCGCGTACATCCTCATACTGTGCGTTTGTCAGAAACTTACCCCGCATCAGAAAGGACAGCGCGTTACGGGTATCAAGCACGTTGCGGCGAATGCGCCCGTTGAGATCTTCCTCTTCGGAAATCGTGGTCAGGATTCGTGCGGCTTCATCGTTGGTCATGTGTGATCTGAACACCTGACGGCCTACGGCCTCCAGCCTGGCATAGACATCTTCAAGTGCATTTGCGGAATACTCTACGTCGGCGGCGTAGAGGTCGAGCAGCACATCCTTGGCCTCCGAAACGTAGCCGGCCTGGGCTCTTGCCCGCAAACGCTGCAAACGAAATACCGGCAATTCCTCGGTGCGAACGGAAAACAGGGTGCCCTGGTTGAGTATGAAAGCCACAGGTACGTTGCGTGACTCGTCTTCCCTGTCCAGCAGGAAATCAGAGTGCAAATGCACTTCGCCGTTGTCCTCAACGTAGAAACGCGCACTGGTTTCCAGATCGGTGAGTTCCTTTGGATTGGGCAGATTGACACCGAAAATTTCCCGGGCCCAGACCAGCTGTTCCTCTTCCGGTGTCACCAGGTCAACCCAGATGGGATTGGCCTCGGCCAGATCTTCGCGGCTATAAATGGGAATCTGGCGTAAACGGCCTTCGTGCAGATCGAAGACCCGGATCATCATGCTGGGGTTCTGGGGCTTGGGTTCGGACACCAGATCAACCCGGATGGCATCGGGTAATTCCAGCAGAATTTCCTCTTTCCGGCCATCACGTACAAGTTTCCAGACAATATTGCGATCCTCGTCGGATAACGTTTCGAGGACAAGTGCAATGCGGTGGTTATCCAGATTCTCCAGCAATCCCTGCAATTCCGACAGGTATTGCCTGTGTATCAGGTTTTCGACCAAATCCTGTCTCGGCATGCTCTGTCGATACACAAGACTCTCGACCATTTTATGCTTGTGCAGAAGGCCGGTCACCTTGCCCAGGTCGTCCAGGCCATCGGAAATATCGTCTTTTTCCATTGCTTCCAGAGTCCATGCCTTAATCGCGATGAGTGCAATTGTAGCCGAATGCGTGGCATGTTTTCTTAAAACCGGAGACTGAAATCAACTGGTCAGCAGTAGTAAAAAAGAAAACCCGCCGAAGCGGGTTTGCAGGCCAGGAAGAGTGATCATCCTTTCGTTGCATTCTTTTTCTTATCGGTTGCATTTTCTTTTGCCCTGATCTCGGCCATATGTTCCCGCCATTCCATGAGCATGTCGTCCTCGACTTCCAGTTGTATCGCAAGCGCTTCCAGCCGGGTCAGTTTGTCTTTCTCCAATCGGCGTGGCAGTTTTCCTTCCATCCGTGACAGCAGGCGCTCGGCTTCTTCCTCGTTCAACTGTTTGGCTTTTTCGATATATTCATCATCCGGGGATCTGATTTTCATCGGTGTGCTTTCTCATGCCTGCGATATTGAAAGTGCCACTATATGACAAGCCAGCGGGATGATGTGTTACATGTTCGTTAAAAACTGTAATGCGCACCCTAGCCAAACTTGCCGGTGATGTAGTCCTCGGTTTCCTTGCGCTTCGGCTTGGTGAACATCATGTCGGTATCACCGACCTCAATCAGTTCGCCCAGATACATGTAGGCCGTAGTGTCCGATACGCGTGCTGCCTGTTGCATGTTGTGGGTGACAATGACGATGGTGTACTCGTTCTTGAGTTCATGTACCAGTTCTTCAATGCGGGCCGTCGAGATCGGGTCGAGTGCGGAACACGGCTCGTCGAGCAGCAGCACTTCGGGCTTGACGGCAATGCCGCGTGCTATGCACAGGCGCTGTTGCTGGCCGCCCGAGAGGCTGGTGCCACTTTGTCCGAGCTTGTCCTTGACTTCGTTCCACAATGCAGCTTTTTGCAACGCCCACTCGACACGATCATTCATCTCGCCTTTGGACAAGCTTTCGTAGAGTTTCACACCGAAGGCGATATTGTCGTAGATGGACATCGGGAAAGGTGTCGGCTTCTGAAACACCATGCCGATCTTCGCTCGCAGGCGGTTAAGGTCTTCCTTCTTCTCCAGCACATTGCGGTTATCCAGCAGGATGGAACCTTCGGCACGCTGCCCCGGATATAGTTCGTACATGCGGTTGAATGTGCGCAGCAGCGTTGACTTTCCACAGCCGGAAGGTCCAATGAAAGCGGTCACCTCGTTGTCTGGGATATCCAGATTGATATTCTTCAGCGCGTGAAAATTTCCGTAGTAGAAATTGAGATTTCGCATTGAAATCTTGGCCGGGGGCGTTTCACGATCCACCTGAAAGTCCTCAGGATGGATGGTATGCGGTGCTGCCAGATGAAGATCAACCATGATGAACATTCTTTCGGAACAGAGTGCGCGCCAGGATATTGAGTCCCAGCACAAAAAGCGTAATCAGCAAGGCGCCAGCCCAGGCCAGATGGTGCCAGTCTTCGTAAGGACTCATGGCAAACTGGAAAATGATCACGGCCAGACTGGCCATGGGGCCATTCATGTCCGTGCTCCAGAATTGATTATTAAGTGCAGTAAACAGCAACGGAGCAGTTTCGCCAAAGATACGCGCCACAGCTAGCAGAACACCGGTCATGATGCCGGCGCGGGCTGACTTGTAGGAAATCATCAATACCACTTTCCACTGTGGTGCGCCCAGTGCGGCGGCAGCTTCGCGCAGGCTGTTGGGCACCAGTTGCAGCATGTTCTCACTGGTTCTCACCACCACCGGGACAACGATCAGTGACAGGGCCAGAGCGCCGGCCCAGGCTGAGAAATGTCCGAAACGGTGTACCACCAGCTCATAGACGAACAGGCCAATGACGATGGATGGCGCCGATAACAGAATATCGTTGATAAAGCGCGTGGCAGGTGCCAGCCAGCCGCTTTTTCCAAACTCGGCCAGGTAGGTGCCGGCCAGAACGCCAACGGGTGTGCCAATCAATGTCGCTGTGACCACCATCAGCAGGCTGCCGGTGATGGCATTGAGCAACCCACCTTCGCTCCCGGGTGGCGGGGTCATCTTTGTAACAGTATGCAGATTGATGCCACCCAGCCCATTCTTGAACAGGGTGAACAGAATCCACATAAGAAAAAACAGGGCAAAAATCACGGTCAGTGTGGAAATGCCGAGACTGATTCCGTTGATGATACGGCGGCGCAGGTACAGTCTTTGGCTGGCGTTCATGTCGATTTACCTTCGCGGGCAGAAAGTTTGATCAGCAGCAATTTCGCCAGCGCCAGCACGATGAAAGTGATGACGAACAGGAGCATGCCCAGGGTGATGAGTGATGAAGCGTAAACATCGCCCACGGCTTCAGTAAACTCGTTGGCCAGTGCGGAAGAAATGGTGTTTCCGGGCATCATGAGCGAGGCAGAAAGCTCGTGCGCATTGCCGATCACGAAGGTCACGGCCATGGTTTCGCCCAGTGCACGCCCCAGTCCCAGCATGATGCCGCCGATAACACCTACTTTGGTATAGGGGAGCACGATGTTCCACACGACTTCCCAGGTAGTGGAACCCAGACCGTAGGCAGACTCCTTGAGCAGGATAGGGACCACTTCAAATACATCACGCATGACGGATGCAATAAACGGAATGACCATGATGGCCAGTATCAAGCCCGCAGTCAGCATCCCGATACCCATAGGGGGGCCCTGGAACATTGGGCCGACCATTGGCAGATTGCCCATGTGATCGTTGATCCATGGCTGAATATTGTCGGCAAAGAAAGGGGCGAATACGAACAGACCCCACATCCCGTAAATAATGCTGGGGATGCCTGCCAGCAATTCGACTGCGATGCCCAACGGCCTTTTCAGCTTGTTAGGACAGAGTTCGGTAATGAACAGGGCGATTCCGAAGCTTACCGGAACGGCGATCAGCATGGCGATGAAAGAGGTGATCAGCGTGCCGTAGATCGGGACCAGGCCACCGAATTGTTCAGTAACCGGATTCCATGCGTCGCTAGTAATAAATCCAAAGCCGAATTTGCGCAGTGTCGGCAAACTGGAAATCAGCAGGGTGATCATGACGCCGAACAGCGAGATGAATACCAGAAAAGCAAACGTGCGGGTCGTGCTGCGGAACACGCTATCCAGTATCGCTCCCCAGTTGAGGGCGTTGCGTTTTATGTTCGAGCCCATCTATATGATTCCCGCAGATCAGGTTCCATCTACCGTCATGGTTGATGTTGATGCGGCGGGATGACATGAGTCAGCCCGCCGCAGTGATGATTATAGCTTGTGATGTTACTCGGTGACAGCGGAACCGTCTTTGCCTTTCATATTGGTCTTCCAGTGATTCTGGATGAGCTTGATGACATTGTCAGGCAGCGGTACGTAATCCAGTGACTCGGCCATCCTGTCGCCTTCGGCATAGGCAAAACTGAAGAACTTGAGCGCTTCCTTAGCTTCAGCCACCTTTTCCTGCGATTTGTGCATCAGGATGAAGGTTGCGCTGGCAATGGGCCAGGTTTCTTTGCCGGGCTCATTGGTGATGATTTCATAAAAGCCCGGAGCCTTGTCCCATTCCGCATACTTGGCCGCAGCCTGGAAGCTGGCCAGACCCGGCTTGACGAACTCGCCTTCCTTGTTCTGCATGATGACGAAATTCAGGCCATTCTGCTTGGCGTAGGCGTATTCCACGTACCCGATGGAACCCTTGATGCGCTGCACGTAGGAGGCTACCCCTTCATTACCCTTGCCGCCCACACCGACAGGCCAGGACACGGCGGTGTCGGCACCCACCTTGGTCTTCCACTCCTCGCTGACCTTGGTCAGATAGTTGGCAAACACGAAAGTTGTACCGGAACCGTCAGAACGGTGGACTACGGTGATATTGGTGTCGGGAAGACTCATTCCGGCATTCAGCTTGGCAATGGACGGGTCGTTCCACTTGGTGATCTTCTTCAGGAAGATGTTGGCCAGAACTTCGCCGCTCAGCTTGAGCTTACCCGAAGTAATGCCTTCGACGTTAATTACCGGTACGACACCGCCGACAACAGTCGGAAACTGCATCAGACCATCCTTGTCCAGTTCGGCCGGGGTCAGCGGTTTGTCCGAAGCGCCAAAAGTGACGGTTTTGTTCTGAATCTGCTTGATGCCGCCGCCGGAGCCGATGGACTGGTAATTGAGCTTGATACCGGTTTTGGCGTTATAGGCTTCAGCCCACTTGGCATAGATCGGGTAAGGGAAAGTAGCGCCCGCGCCAGTGATGTCCAGTGCCTGTGCTGCGCTGGTCAGGGCAAGGCTGGCAATCGCGACGGCGCCAACAATAATGTGCGTGATTCGGTTCATCAGATACTCCTGTTTGGTTTTCAACGGGACGCATCATATCGGCCGAATGTTACAGTTTTATGAAAATTGCAAAACGATCTTGATTGTCTCTGTCTTGGCGTTATGATGCGATTCTTTTGTCCAAAACGGCTTGTGAAATGAATGTGCTCTTTCTTTGTACCGGAAATTCCTGTCGATCCATTCTCGGCGAAGCTACTTTCAACCATTTGGCACCTGCAGACTGGCGAGCCATGAGCGCAGGCAGCAAGCCCACCGGTCAGATCCATCCGCGTTCGCTGGCCTTGCTGGATCGTGAAGGGATCTCCACGGAAGGTTATTTCAGCAAGTCGTGGGAAAATCTGCCGGCCACACCAGATATCGTCATCTCGGTATGCGGCAATGCGGCCAACGAAACCTGCCCGGCCTACCTGGGACCGGTGTTACGTACGCATTGGGGAGTGGAGGATCCGGCTCACGTCACGGGCACCGATGCCGAAATCGACGCGGCATTTATGACGGCCTACCGGATTCTGCGTTCTCGTATTGAGGCGTTTTTCACCTTGCCTCTGGAAACACTGAAACATGACAAGAATGCACTGAAGGTCGCCATGGACAAAATAGCCGGGGATCATATCGGATGAATGTTTTTGAGCGCTATCTGAGTCTATGGGTATTGCTCTGCATCGTGGCCGGCATTGTTCTGGGTCAGATGCTGCCCGAGGCATTTCAAGCAATTGGCCGAATGGAAATAGCACAGGTGAATCTGCCTGTCGGAGTGCTGATCTGGGTCATGATCATTCCGATGCTGATCAAGGTCGATTTCGGTGCCTTGCATGAAGTCAGGCAACATCTGCGTGGCATAGGCGTGACCCTGTTGATCAACTGGCTGATCAAGCCGTTTTCGATGGCCTTGCTTGGCTGGATTTTCATCCGCCAGCTGTTCGCTCCCTTGCTGCCACCAGACCAGATTGACAGCTACATTGCCGGACTGATTCTGCTGGCAGCGGCGCCATGCACGGCGATGGTGTTTGTCTGGAGCCGTTTGTCGAATGGCGACCCGCTGTTCACCCTTTCGCAGGTGGCGCTAAACGACACCATCATGGTGTTTGCCTTTGCGCCGCTGGTGGCATTGCTGTTGGGAATTTCATCTATCAGCGTCCCTTGGGCGACGCTGCTCGTTTCTGTTCTGCTCTATATTGTGATTCCCGTGATTCTGGCCCAGTTATGGAGGAAATTTCTGCTCTCCCGAGGGCAGTCCGCTTTTGATGCGGTGATGACAAAAATCGGTCCCTGGGCAATTTCCGCACTATTGCTGACGCTGGTGTTGTTGTTTGCGTTTCAGGGTGAGGCCATACTCCGTCAGCCATTGATTATTGCGCTGCTGGCGGTACCTATCCTGATCCAGGTCTTTTTTAACTCCGCACTCGCTTACTGGCTGAACAAAAAAGTGGGCGAAAAACACAATGTGGCCTGCCCGTCTGCTTTGATCGGTGCCAGCAATTTTTTTGAACTCGCCGTGGCAACAGCGATCAGCCTGTTTGGGTTTCACTCTGGCGCGGCGCTGGCCACGGTGGTCGGCGTGCTGATTGAAGTGCCGGTGATGCTGCTGGTCGTGAAATTGGTCAATGCCAGCAAACCTTGGTACGAGCGCAGATGATTCGGTGTTTTCGGGTTGACGTTTTATCCTGATTTCCGGGAGACTCCGGATCAGTGAACAATTGCGGGTTTTTACGCATTTACTTTCTGTTGCGTCGTCGATACTATCCGTGGCAATAAATCAGTAAGCATATCTACAACCATTGCATCGCGAAAACATGATGAATAAAACCGGAAACGTTGAACGGGAACGAAGAAAATCGGACAGGCGCCAGGGGGGCACTTCGCGTCGTCATGAATTGCGTCAAGCCTACAGCTACGATCGCCGCACAGCAGACAGAAGGTCACAGCTGGATTTGTAGCCACCCTCGCGTATTGTATTTTCAGCTTGTCAATCTCAGGCGAATGCTTTCTCTGCATTTTCCTGACCCATCCACCTCAACAGCCCGGCACGGTCGGGCAAACTTCCCATCACGTTGTTTCATCAGGCCGCGTTTACGGGCATCAACCGGATTCATGTAAGCCAGACGTTCTGGTAAACCGGAAAGTCTGATCAATTTCGCAGCAGCACCCTTGTGCATGTCGTTCTTGCCGTCGAATTACGCGCCAGGATCATCAGAAAGAATCGGAAATTCCTGATTCAGAAATAAATGACCACAGGCGTTGACAGGGGTGTTCGACTAATGCACGATTACAAATTCTTTGTGTGCATAAATAATCCATAAAAACAATGCATTCCCGTCAGACCGATCTCATCTCACCGGACCATGTTGCGTCTCTGGACAGCTTGTTTCATGAGCGTGCCCGGCGTTCCCCCGAGCGTGTGGCGTACCAGTATTTTGACGATCATCAGTGTGACTGGCGGGAACTGACCTGGAGTCAGTTACTGCAGGATGTCGCTCGCTGGCAGTCTGCGCTTATGCAGGAAGGATTCCAGCCGGGGGACCGCGTCGCCATCATGCTGAAAAACTGCCCCCATTGGGTAGTCTTCGATCAGGCCGCGCTGGGTCTGGGGCTGGTGACCGTGCCGTTATACACCGCCGACCGCCCGGAAAATGTCGCGCACGTGCTGCGGGATTCAGGGGCAAAGCTGTTGTTGATCGACTGTGCCGAGCACTGGCACCCGCTGCACGAAGCTTGCGATGAAATGACCACATTGACTCGGGTGGTGACGATCAGGACCCCACCGGAAGGTGACGATGACGTGCGCTTACGCGGACTGGACGAGTGGTTGCCGGAGGCGGGGGGTGAGTTTCATCATCTGGTCAGCAATCCGGATTCCCTGGCGACGATTGTCTATACCTCGGGAACCACTGGCAAATCCAAAGGCGTCATGCTGAGTCACCGGAATCTGCTTAGTAATGCATGGGGTGCCTTGCAGACGTTTGATATTTATCCTGACGATATTTTCCTGTCTTTCTTGCCGCTTTCCCATTGTCTGGAAAGAATGGGGGGGTATCTTGTTCCGGCCATGGCGGGGGCCAGTGTGGCTTTTGCACGCTCGGTTCAGCAATTGCAGGAGGATCTGACGCGTATTCGCCCAACGATACTGATCACGGTTCCGCGAATTTTTGAACGTATACAGGCTGGTATGCGTGGAAAACTGGACAAGGGCCCGGTTTTCGCTCAGCGGATGTTCGAATTTGCGATCGATGTGGGTTACAGCCGTTTTGAGTATTCTCAGGGGCGATCGCCCTGGCGCTGGAAGCATCTGTTGTGGCCCATTCTTAAAAGCATGGTTGCCGATAAACTTGCCGCACGTCTCGGTGGCAGGCTTCGTCTGTCCGTTTCCGGGGGTGCCGCGCTGTCGGCAGATAATGCCCGAACTTTCATCGGTCTGGGCGTCAACATTATTCAGGGCTATGGCCTGACTGAAACCAGTCCGATCATCAGTGTCAATCGGGTCAGTGACAATTGGCCTGCCAGTGTGGGCACCACCTTGCCCGGTGTTGAAGTCAGGCTGGGAGAGCATGACGAGCTTCAGGTGCGAGGCCCCAACGTCATGCTGGGCTACTGGAACAACGAAGCGGCGACTCGAGCAATTTTTACTCCAGATGGATGGCTCAGTACCGGAGATGTTGCCAGAATCGACGAGCATGGCCATATCACCATCACGGGCAGAATCAAGGAAATCATCGTGCTCTCCAACGGGGAGAAGGTTCCTCCAGTTGATCTGGAAGCAGCTATTCTGTCCGATCCGTTGTTCGAGCAGGTGATGGTGGTCGGCGAAGGCAAGCCCTATCTCAGTCTGCTTGCCGTCATCAATCGGGAGCGTTGGGCCGAGGCCGCGCTCGAACGTAATCTGCCCGGTTCCTGGCCGGCCGGGTTGCAGTTGCCCCAGGCCAAGGCGTTCGTGCTGACACGCGTGGTTCAGCAGATCAGGGCATTTCCAGGGTATGCCCGCATCCGGCGAGCGGCATTGCTGGGCGAACCGTGGACAATGGAGAACGGGTTGCTCACGCCAACACTGAAACTCAAGCGATCACAGGTGCTGGAACGTTACAAGGCCGAATATGAAAAGTTGTATGAAGGTTATTTGCAATAATTACAAGGGGAGGAAAGTATGAAAAAACAAATGGTCAAAGTTGCAGTGACAGCCGTTTTCATGGGGATGGCAGGAATGGCAGAGGCTGCCGGTTTCGCGCTGATCGAGCAAAATGCCAGCGGCATGGGCAATGCGTTTGCCGGAGCGGCGGCGGTGGCGGAAGATGCCAGCACCATTTATTTCAACCCCGCTGGCATGAGCTATCTGCCGGACAGCCAGTTGGTGGTGGCCCTGCACGCCATCAGACCATCGGCAGAATTCGATAATGCAGGTACCAGAGGCGTGCTGGGAACTCCGCTCAACAGTGGTGACGGGGGTGATGCCGGCGGCTGGGCTTTCCTGCCCAATCTGTATTTCTCCAAAGCGGTCAATGACAGTGTCCGGCTGGGGATTGGCCTGAATGCGCCATTTGGCCTCAAAACCGACTACGACAACGGCTGGAGCGGTCGTTACCACGCGCTGAAATCCGACCTCAAAACCATCAATATCAACCCTAGCATCGCATTCAAGGTCAACGACAGTATCTCGCTGGGTGCGGGTGTGAATTACCAGCGCGTTGACGCGGAACTGACCAAGGCTGTGGATTTCGGCTCGATCTGTTTTGCAAAGGTTCCCGCACCAGCCTGTGCTGCTGGTGGATTTTCGCCGACGGCATCAGATGGCAAGAGCAAATTTACCGGAGATGACTGGAGTTGGGGGTTTAATCTGGGTGCCATTATTCAGGTGACATCATCCACCAGACTGGGCCTGGCTTACCGTTCTGAAATCAGGCATGAACTGGATGGAGAGGCTTCAGTTACCGGCACAGAAAAATTCAATGCGCTTGTGCCATTTATCGGGCCGGCCAATGTTGCAAAGTTAAAGGCTTCTTTTTCTGACAGTAATGTTCAGGCAAAAGCCGATCTTCCGGCGACATTTTCTGCCAGCGTCTATCACCAGGCGAGCGATAAACTGGATCTGATGGCCGATATCACTTGGACCGGCTGGGACAGTTTTGACGTGCTGCGTGTGGTTCGTACCTCTGGCGTACTGTCAGGCAATACGCTCGATGTTCAACCCGAGTACTGGAAAAACACCAGACGGTACTCCGCCGGCGCCAGCTATCGCTACAACAACGGCCTGAAAGTTCGTGCGGGTCTGGCCTACGACGAGTCGCCGGTGTCGAACAAATGGCTGACACCCCGTATCCCTGACAGTGACCGGACCTGGCTGTCTCTGGGGGCCAGCTATTCGTTCTCGCCCAATAGCGTTCTTGATGTCGGTTATACCCATATTTTTGTCCGCGACAGGGACATCGATACCTCGTCGCAGAGTGCGGGGATCGCCGCACTTGGCGGGGCGAGCGCGGCGGGCACTTTGAAAGGGGATTACAACAGCGACGTCAACATTCTCAGCGCGCAGTTCACGCATAACTTCTGATGCGGATGATATTACCGATCAGGTGGATTGCCGGGTTGGCGCTGGCATTCTGCTGCACTGCCGGGGCGGTTGAAATCCATGGCGTGAACATCTCCGAATCCATTCAGGGAATGGATGGCAGTACGCCGCTCGTGCTCAACGGGGCGGGCGTGCGTACCAAATTTTTCGTCAAGGTCTATGTCGGTGCGCTTTATCTGGGCAGTAAAAGAACCACCGCAGAAGCGGTGCTGGCCGACAGCAGTGCCAAAAGGATGGAATTGCGCATATTGCACGCCATGAGCGCGGAGAAGCTGGCGGGCGCACTGGATGACGGATTGGCCGCCAACAATACATCTGCGGAACTTGCGTCGCTGGATGTGGAAATCAGGACGTTCCGCGCACTGATTTCCGGCGGCGGCGCAGTCCGGGAAGGGGATACCATTCAGCTCGACTATCTCCCGACCGTGGGCACGCGTGTCGTCTGGAACGGCAAGGCGCTGGGGGAAATCGCAGGGGAAAAATTCAGCCGGGCAGTGTTCAAGATATGGCTGGGGGATCATCCCGTAGACGGCAGCCTCAAAAAAGCATTGCTGGGTGGCTGACGGCAACCCTGTCTCATCGGACAAAAAGTCGTTACCATGTAGCCATCACGGACGGGAGTCGATGGCGTGGAAATCTTCACACAGGGTAACGGGATCGAGTATCTGCCAGCGTTCGCAACCAGCCTCGCCGTAGGCTTGCTGGTCGGTGTCGAACGTGAGCGAAGCCCGGCAGCCAAGGCGGGGCTGCGAACGTTTGCCCTGGTTTCCATGCTGGGCACCTTGCTGGCACTGCTTTCCGACCGGATGGGATCGGCCTGGATTCTGGCTTCCGGCATCATCGCCATCGGCGCCATGATCATTAGCTCCTACCTCGACGACGATGAGGACGAGGATCCGGGCACCACCACTACTGCAGCGCTTCTGCTTTGCATGGGACTTGGCGCCATCATCTGGTATGGCTACAGCACACTCGCCATTATGCTGGCCATCACCATGACCGGTCTGCTTCACTACAAGCCGGAACTCCAATCCATGACCAGAAGCCTGACGCGCAAGGACCTGCAATCCATACTACAGTTCGCGGTTCTGTCGTTCATCATCCTTCCTATCCTGCCCGATCGTGATTTCGGACCTTTCCAGACGCTCAATCCTTATCAGACCTGGTGGATGGTGGTGCTGATTTCCGGGGTCAGCCTGGCCGGTTACGTCGCCCTGCGTACCGTTGGACAGCAATTCGGCGCACCTTTGTTGGGTTTCCTGGGCGGGATGGTGTCGAGCACCGCCACCACCATGGTATATGCGCGTCACGGGAAAAATCGTGCGCTGAGCAATATGGCCGTGGTTGTGATCACGATAGCCAATATCGTGGTGTTGCTACGCCTGAGTGTGGTCAGTGGTGTGGTATCACCCAAAATACTCCCTCATTTGCTGCCGGTATTGGGCTGTGGGCTTGTACTGGGTTCTGCGGGTGCTTTTCAGCTCTGGCGACGCATGAGCCGCAGTACCGAAACCCTGCCGATTCCGGAAATCAGGAACCCGACTGAAATCCGGACGGCACTCGGGTTTGGCCTGTTATATGCGGTGGTTCTGCTGGCCGCAGCCTGGTTGTCAGATGTGGCGGGGAGCCGCGGGTTGTATTTGCTGGCATTTGCTTCCGGCCTGACTGATGTCGATGCGATTTCCTTGTCCAGTCTGCGTCTTTTCGAGCAGGGTAAACTGGCTGCGGATCAGGCCGTGCTGGCCATCGCGATTGCCTATCTGTCGAATCTGGCCTTCAAGTTCGGTTTTGTCGTGTTTGTCGGCGGTAAAGATCTGGCCAAACGCTGTGCACTGGGAGCAGGCGCCATGGTAGCCGGCGTGGTGTTCGGCATTCTGCTGGTTCAGCAATAGAAAAGGGCGCTGTCGCGCCCTTGATCATGAATCGCCCAATCCGCCTTACTTCAACGCGGCAAACACTTGGTCACGGATATTTTCCACGGATCCTATGCCCGGTATTCTGACATGTACTGGGGCACCTGCCTTGCCGCTGGCTGCCCAACTGGCGTAGTAATCCACTAGCGGTTTGGTCTGGCTGTGGTAAACCTCCAGTCGCTTCTTGACAGTTTCTTCCTTGTCATCGTCACGCTGGATCAGGTCTTCGCCGGTAGCGTCGTCCTTGCCATCTACTTTAGGCGGATTAAAGATTACATGGTAGGTACGCCCGGAAGCCAGATGTACACGTCGACCGCTCATGCGTTTGATGATTTCGGCATCATTCACGTCGATCTCGACCACGTAGTCGATTCCGACGCCGGCTTCCTTCATGGCCTCAGCCTGGGGAATGGTGCGCGGAAAGCCGTCAAACAAGAAACCGTTGACGCAATCTGCATCCTTGATGCGTTCCTTCACCAGTCCGATGATGATGTCATCCGAAACCAGTCCCCCTGCATCCATGACCTTCTTGGCGGCCACACCCAGCGGGGTTCCGGCCTTGACGGCGGCACGCAACATGTCTCCGGTGGAAATCTGCGGAATATTGAATTTTTCCTTGATGAAATTGGCTTGGGTGCCTTTGCCGGCACCGGGTGCGCCCAGAAGTATCAGTCGCATTTCTTGTCCTTTAGGGTTTAGGGTCTCCTCAATGCAAGAGATTAACAGGATTGTCCCATCTGCAAAACACCCGGACGACATTCACAGGCTAGGACTGCCTTTGCGCTATAATCCGGCGCGATACTTCATTACCGTTCGAAGCATATTCCTGATGATCCGCAAACTGTTGCAACGCGTTTTCAAATCCCGCAAAAAGCCTGCCGGCAAGGATTCCTCGACCTGTCAGAAGCATGGGCGCCGTGCGCATGGCATCGATCGTCACAAAATCAGCAGTGCTGCTTTGAAAACCACCGAAGGGTTGCAGAAAGCCGGTTTTGAGGCCTACATCGTCGGTGGCGCAGTGCGCGATCTGATGCTGGGCAAGATTCCGAAAGATTTTGACATTGCCACTAACGCCACTCCCGAGCAGGTCCGGCAGGTATTTCGCCGGGCCCGCATTATCGGCCGGCGTTTCAGGATTGTGCATGTGCTGTTCGGTGCGGAGACGATTGAGGTTACGACATTCCGCGGCAGCCATCTATCGGACGATGGTGATGCGCAGGTGGCCGAAAGCGGGCGCATCCTGCGTGACAACGTGTTCGGCAGCATGGAGGAGGATGCGGAGCGCCGCGATTTCAGCATCAATGCGCTGTATTACGACCCCAAGACCGAGGAGGTCTGGGATTACCACCATGGTGTGCGGGACATCAAGGCAGGGGTCTTGCGGATCATCGGTGACGCGGAAACCCGATATCGAGAAGATCCCGTGCGCATGTTGCGCGCCGTTCGCCTGTCCGCAAAGCTTGGCATGAAGATCGATCCTGCTTCCGAATCGCTGATCCCGCGCCTGGCCGACCTGCTTCAGGATGTCCCGCCCTCACGCATGTTCGACGAAATGCTCAAGCTGTTCATGTCCGGTCATGCCATGGAAAGCGCCAATGCCTTGCGCAAGCACGGGCTGCATCATGGCGTGCTGCCCTTGCTGGATGTCGTGCTGGAGCAACCGATGGGTGAGCGCTTTGTGATGCTGGCTTTGCAGAACACCGATGATCGTGTCTTGCAGGAAAAACCGGTGTCTCCTTCTTTTCTGTTTGCCACCTTGCTCTGGCACGAGGTTCTGGCAACCTGGCAGAAATACCAGGCGCGCGGCGACAAGCCTTTGCCTGCCTTGATTGAGGCGATGCACGAGATTTCAGATATTCAGGCCGAGAAACTCGCCATCCCCAAGCGCTACTCCATCGCCATGAAGGAAATATGGGGTCTGCAACCGCGTTTCGAGCAGCGTGCAGGGCAGCGCCCATTTCGGTTGCTGGAAAACGAACGCTACCGGGCGGGTTATGACTTTCTGCTGCTCCGTTGTGAATCGGGTGAATTGCCGATGGAACTGGCCCAGTGGTGGGATGCTTTTGCCCATGCCGATACTGAAATCCGCAATCGCATGCTGCAACCGGATACGGACCCGAAAAAGCGCCGTCGTCGGCGCAGAAAACCATCTGGCGCAGGCACCTCACATTCTGCAGCGGAAGCATGAATCACCGTGCTTTCATTGCCCTTGGCAGCAATCTGCAGGATCCGCTGTCGCAGATCGGGCGTGCATTTTCAGAACTGGCCACGTTACCCGGAACTCGCGTCCTGCGGCAGTCATCGTGTTATCGCACTGCGCCGGTGGGATATGGCGATCAGCCGGATTTTATCAATGCGGTGGCCGAGTTGGATACCATGTTGGAACCGTGCGATCTGTTGCGAGGATTGCTAGCACTGGAAGCAGGTTTTGGTCGCGAACGCAGCTTTGCCAACGCCCCACGCGTACTGGATCTTGACCTTTTGCTTTATGATGATCAGGTCATGCAAACTCCCGAACTGACTCTGCCTCACCCGAGAATGCACGAGCGGGGCTTTGTCCTGTTCCCGTTGGCGGAAATTGATCCCGATCTCGATATTCCAGGCCGGGGGCGGGTGGGCGAACTTTTACAACGCTGCCTGAACCAGGGAGTGGAGAAGCTTCGATGAGCTTGACCAGAAAATACCCTTACATTGTCATCGAAGGGCCGATCGGTAGCGGCAAAACGACACTGGCGAAAAGACTGGCCGAGCATTTTTCCACCCAGTTGCTGCTGGAAAATGCCGGGGGTAACCCATTCCTTCCAAAGTTCTACGAGGACCCGGAGCGTCATGCGCTGGCCACGCAGTTGTTTTTCCTTTTTCAGCGGGCCGAGCAATTGCAGGGTCTGGCCCAGCCCGACCTGTTTGGCAGTGCGACAATTGCCGATTTTTTTCTCGACAAGGACCCGCTGTTTGCCAAGCTGACTCTGAATGACAGTGAATTCGCACTTTATCGCAACATCTTTCAGCATTTGCAGTTGCAGGCCACGCCCCCCGATCTCGTGCTCTATCTGCAGACGCCAGTGGATGCATTGCTGGAGCGCATTACCAGGCGTGCCATCAAATACGAGCAGTCGATCACCCGCGACTACCTCGAGCGTCTGGCAGCCAGTTACAGCGAATTCTTCCACCAGTACGAAACAGCACCTGTGCTCATGATCAACAACGAGCATTTCGACGCCTCGGCTGATGAAGAAGCATTCGGGTTGCTGGTGGAACGTATCGAGAAGATCCGTGGCCGGCGTGAATATTTCAATCCCAATCTCGCATGATGTCCCTGAGCAGACTCAATGAAATGAAGGCAAGCGGCGAGAAGATCGCCGTCCTCACCTGCTACGATGCCAGCTTTGCTGCCCTGATGGAACATGCCGGGGTGGATGCGCTCCTGGTGGGCGATTCCCTTGGCATGGTGCTCCACGGGGATGCGGACACGCTGGGAGTGACTGTGCAAGACATGTGCTACCACGTCCGTTGTGTGGCCCGTGGTACCCAAACGCGACTGATTGTGGCTGACATGCCCTATGGCAGTGACAGTGAACCCGAACTCGCACTGAAGAATGCCAATCTGTTGCTGGCTGCCGGGGCACATATGGTCAAGCTGGAAGGAGGCAAAACCGAGGTGGTACGTCATCTGTGCGAGAACCATGTTCCGGTGTGCGGACATTTGGGCTTTACCCCGCAATCCGTCCACGAACTCGGCGGCTATAAGGTCCAGGGCCGAGATGAGGCGGGCGCCCGGAAAATTCTGGAAGATGCACTGGCGCTGCAACAGGCTGGTGCCACGTTGCTGGTGCTGGAAATGGTCCCTGCAGTGCTGGCGTGTCAGATCACTGACGCACTGATGATTCCCACCATTGGCATCGGGGCCGGGATTGGTTGCGACGGGCAGGTACTGGTGATGTACGACATGCTGGGGATCTATCCGGGCAAAACGCCCAAATTCGCACATAATTTCATGCAGGGGGCAACCAGCATTCAGGCCGCTTTGGCCGAATATGTAAAGTCGGTCAAAAACGGCAGTTTCCCGGCAGCAAAGCACAGCTTCTGATGAAGATCATTTCAAACATTGCCGAATTGCGTGCCCGGCTGGCCAACGAGCGCGGTATCGTCCTGGTCCCCACGATGGGCAATCTGCATCACGGCCACATCTCGCTGATGGAGCAGGCCCGTCAGCTCGGCCAGTGTGTGGTGGCCAGCATATACGTCAATCCGCTGCAATTTGGAGCCAACGAAGATCTGGCAAGTTACCCACGTACATTGCAAGCCGATCTGGAAAAGCTGGCTGATGCAAAAACGGATGTGGTATTTACCCCGACGGATGCCGACTTGTACCCGCATCCCCAGACGATCCGGATTGATCCCCCGGCCATTGCCGACGAGCTCTGTGGCGCGCACCGTGCAGGCCATTTCCGTGGCGTCTGCACCGTGGTGGCCAAGCTGTTCAATATTGTCCAGCCGCAGATTGCGGTATTTGGCAAAAAAGATTTCCAGCAGCTTTTTATCTTGCGTGAAATGGTCCGGCAGCTTGATTTTCCGATTGAGGTCCTGGAAGGGGAAACCGTGCGCGAGGCTGACGGGCTGGCGATGAGTTCGCGAAACGGCTATCTCACGCCGGCGCAACGGGTCGAAGCGCCGCGGTTGTATGGGGCATTGAAGCAGATCGTTACGACAGTGCAGTCCGGAAGGCGTGATTTTTCTGCGATACAGGCCCAGACCATTCAATATCTGACGCTACTGGGATGGGTCGTCGATTACATCGAGATTCGAAGTTCGGTCACACTACGTTCAGCAGATGCAGACGATCAATCGCTGGTGGTTCTGGGAGCGGCACGTCTCGGGAAAACGCGGCTGATCGACAACATCGAATTCAACATCGAATAGCCGAGTTCTAGCTGCGCCAGAATTCCGGTGCCTTGATCAGTCCGTGCCAGGTGACTTCCATCTGCGACAGTGCATGCGTGGTGTTGCATGCATTCCAGCCGGCGAATAGATGCAATGCCTCACTAAGATCATTTGCGGGGGAGTGGCCGGTCAGTCGCTGGAGCAGGTGCTCGGTGACGTCAATGTCATTGAGCGCGCCAAGTACATCCTGTAGCTGTACCAGAGACTGGATGAAGCGGCGGGTTCTGTTTGACGGGTAGATTCCGGCAAAAAACTCGGCGGCATAACGTAACTTCTTGGCGGCAATGCGGGTGGCGTGGCGCTCCTCAGGATGCATCTGAACCAGACGCTGACCATGACGACGCAGAGCTTTGAACCGTTTTTCCAGAACGGAGTTGGCCAGGTTGATCACGCCGGGGTCTCGGGACGTGTCCTGGCGCCAGTGCTCATTTTCCAGCCAGGAGCCCAGTGTCAGAATCATGCGTTGGTAGCGTTGAGAGTGTATCGCCGCTCTGGCCTCCGCATACGCCTGCGCTTTGCTGGCGAGGGCTTTCTCGTTAAGGTGAAGCAATCCCGGTTGATGGGGCAGGGATGTCAACATTGGTGGCAATGTTTGTGTAATGAAAACATCCAGATCGCGTGCTGCACCGAGAATTTCGGTAATCCAGCGTAATTCGTTCAGTATTCCGATACAACGCTCTTTACTTACAATCTGATGGAAAACAGCAATCGCTGAGCGTAACCGCCTTAGCGCCACGCGCATCTGATGTACCCCCTCAACATTATCGCCGTGGAGCACCATAGGCTGGTTTCTCTGGAGATGGTCGAGACATTCCCAAGCGATCATTCTGAACGCGGTATGGGCACCGGTATTCCGATCCAGGGCCGGCAGGCGCGATTTGGCAATTTTGGGCACCGAAGGGCGATAGTGTTCGTAGCCCCGCTGTGACTTGCTTATATTCTCCAGTTCCAGTGGAATATCCTGCTGGAGTTGCAGCGCCAGATCGAACAACCGGCCGGCCTGACCTTTCTTGAGTTCAAGTTCGATCTCGCTGATGGGGTCTTTCTCGCCATTGACGATCAGGTGGCCGATATCGAGTGCCAACTCGACTTCGTCACCGTTATCGAAGGCCAGATGCCATGCCGTGCGCCTGACTTCCGTGATGAAAATCGGCTTGAGGGCGTCGCGTAAGCTTTGATCGGCAAACTTTTTTTGCAGGACGGGGTCCTGGATTTTGGTGAAATCCGGCTGGCCGCTGGCAACGATGTCTTCCCATTCCTTGCGCTGGTGCAGGCCGGAAACTGCACTGCCACCGCCCTTGACAGCCTGGAACCACTCGCCGGACATGCGGCGGACCCGCAGATTGATCCCGGAGTCCAGCAGGGTGAGTTGAGGGGTGTCGAAATAGCTGCTGGTCAGTTTTCGCGTGACTGGTTTGCCGACGGAGGCAGCCAGGATGACGGGATGCTGGCGCAGGCGGGCGGCATGTCTGCGGTTGATGCGCAGCTTGAGTTCAATCTCGTCCGGCATGTTCCATGATCCAGTGCAACAGTGGTGCCCACTGTTGCAGATCATTTGCCACTTGAGACGGGCGAATGTCAAATACACTTGCGCCCTGTTCAGCGGCCAGCGCATAAACCTGAGCGTTGCGCAAACAGGTCGGAACGGGAAATCCGGCCTGTTTCATGAATTCCTGAAGGCTGGCTGCCGAGCGGGTGCGGTGATCCACGCGCATCCCCACCATCGCAACAAAAGTCTTCTGCTTCCGGACGGCCTTTTCTTCACCCAGCAATTCCAGAAATGCCCGGGTTGCACCAATATCGAAAGCGGAGGGCTGTATGGGGACAATCACGCAATCAGCGGCCTTGACTGCGTCCGACAGCTTGTCATCGCGTAACCCGGCGGGTGAATCGGTCACCTGCCAGTCCAGATTGGTGATGATTTCCTTGCGCCGGGCGTCATGCGCATGGATCAGCGGAAGTTTGTATGGCCTCCGCTGCAGCCACTGCAGCGCAGATTGCTGGCGGTCGAGATCGGAAAGCACCACACGCCTGCCACGAGTCGCGAAATAACCGGCGAGATTGGTTGCCAGGGTGGTCTTGCCACTGCCTCCCTTGGGGTTGGCAATCAGGATCTGTTTCATGGACATTACGATTTGCCGTGACTGATCAATGAGATAAGCATGACTTCGTTAAAGCAGCTCTGGGGTCATGGATGCCTTCAGAATGGTTTCAGAACCATTGCCGCGCTTGCGGGTTGCCAGCCACCAGATAGCCCCTTTCTTGACGCTCAGGCTGAGGCGCTGACCGGTCAGCAATTGTGCCACTACTTCGCCCAGTGTAGGCTGGTGGCCTACCACGAGCACCGTACCCCCCGCCCTTGGCCAGCCTGCCGCCTGGAGTATGGCGTTACCATCGGCGCCAGGGGAAATGGAATCCACCGTGATAAAATCTCTGCCAAGTGCCGATGCGGTCTGCTGGGTGCGCAAGGCCGGGCTGACCAGAATTCGAGAGTCTTCGGGTAAACGAGCCTTCAACCAGTCCGCCATGTCGGCTGCCTGCCTGAGTCCCTTTTCTGTCAGTGCGCGCGCCATGTCGGGAAAACCATCTTCCGCTTCGGCGTGGCGCCAAAGGATAAGTTCCATACCGGGTCTGTACTATGTGAAGTGCAAATCTTAACCCTGTCGGCGTTGTCATGAAAGTGAAACATTTGTTGCATTGTCATTTGCTCCTGAAAGGCGTGTTCCCGGAAATGGCGAACACTGTATCCCATCAGGCGTCGCTGAATCGATTGCTGGCTTTTGCCTCCGGTAGAAAGTCAACCCAGAGCGGAGCGGATCTCTGGTTATGTCATCGGTTTGGAGTGAAAGATCAGACGGATATGCCCCTGGCGCCATTTGCTGCCCTGGGAGAGGGTTTAATTCCGGGAGAGAAATACTGGATGCATGCTGACCCGGTTCATTTTCATCTGCAACGGGACTCCATTACCTTGACCGATACTGTGCCGTACGATTTGAGCATGGAAGAATCGGAGCAATTGATTCGAACGCTAAACCAGCATTTTTCTGCTGACGGGCTGCAGTTTTTTGCCCCACATGCGAATCGCTGGTATCTGAGGCTGGAGGATATCCCCGATATCCACACGTATGCCCTGGAAGACGTGATCGGGCAGGATGTTAAACGGCATCTTCCGCAAGGTCGGGAAGCTATCCGGTGGCACCAGCTGCTTAACGAATTACAGATGTTGCTGCACACTCATCCGGTCAATCTCGAGCGAGAACGACGCGGTACTTTGCCGGTCAACAGCATCTGGCCCTGGGGTGGAGGTGTGCTTGCGCCGATAGACAGGACGCCATTCAATGTTGTCTGGAGTGAGGATGCGCTGGTGCGAGGGCTGGTTCGGGCCGGTGAGGGCACGGTGAGGCCCTTGCCGTTTTCTGCCAGCGAGTGGCTGGAGCAGACGGATGGAGAGGACGGAATGCACCTGTTGGTAATCGACCAGCTGCAAGATGCGGATTTTCGTAGCGATATCGACAATTGGCATCAGGCGCTTGCGCAACTGGAATGCCACTGGTTCTCACCTTTGTTGGAATTCGCGAGGCAAGGGCGCGTGGCGAGCATCCATCTGCATCTGGCAGAACATCACAAGGTCAGGAGTTTTGCCGTGAATAGTGACGAATTATGGAAATTCTGGCGCCGGCCAAAACCTTTGAAAGCCTATTTCTATGACTAACATAAGGGCCAGAAACTTCCCGAATGAAATTGCCAGCCTGCTTGCGAAGGAAGGAGTGCATCCGGTACTGGCCAGAATATATGCCGCGCGCGGGATTACCAGGTCAGCCCAGTTGCAGACAGTGCTGAGTGGATTGATTTTGCCTGACCAGCTTAACAATGCTGCACACATGGCCCAACTGCTGGCCGATGCGATTGAACAGGGGAAACGGCTGCTGATCGTGGCTGATTACGATTCGGATGGTGCTACGGCCTGTGCGGTCGGAGTAAAGGCGCTACGGAGCTTCGGTGGTGTGGTGGATTATCTGGTCCCCAACCGCTTCGAACACGGTTACGGACTCACCCCTGAAATCGTCCGGCTGGCGTTGCCGCTCAAGCCCGACATCATCATCACCGTTGACAATGGTATTGCAAGCGTTGAAGGCGTGGAGGAAGCCAATCGGCTGGGGATATCTGTTCTGGTAACCGATCATCACTTGCCTGGAGATGCATTGCCGGACGCAGCATGTATCGTTAATCCGAATGCCTCGGGCTGTAATTTTCCCAGCAAGAATCTGGCGGGAGTTGGCGTCATTTTTTACGTCATGTTGGCTCTGCGGGCCGAATTGCGGCAACGTGGCCGGTTTGATGCGAGTGAGGAACCTAATCTGACCGAATTGCTTGATCTGGTTGCGCTGGGAACGGTAGCCGACGTGGTGCGGCTGGACGACAATAACCGTATTCTGGTAGATCAGGGTTTGCGCCGGATTCGCTCTGGGAAGGCCTGCCCGGGTATCCGGGCGCTCCTGAGAGTTACTGGGCGCGATCCCGCCCGGGCGTCCACTTACGATCTTGGCTTTGTGTTGGGGCCGCGTCTCAATGCAGCCGGCCGGCTGGAGGACATGGGGCTCGGCATTGCTTGTCTGCTGGCCGAGGATGACGAAAAAGCGTGCCTGCTGGCGACAAGGCTGGACGAAATCAATCGCAATCGACGCGAAATTGAATCTGGTATGCAGGAATCGGCGCTTGCCGCGCTGGAAGAAGCACCGGTCAAGGATGACTACTCGGTATGTCTCTACGATACAAGCTGGCATCAAGGCGTAATTGGCATTCTCGCCTCACGTATCAAGGACAAGTTTCATCGGCCTGCCATCATATTTGCTCCGGCAGGAGACGGCACAATCAAGGGTTCCGGCCGGTCCATCCAGGGTCTTCATTTGCGAGATGCGCTTGACCTGGTTTCCAAGCGCCAGCCGGGGCTAATCCTGCGATTTGGCGGTCATGCCATGGCAGCAGGTTTGGCCATCAACGAATCTGAATTCGATACCTTTGTAAAAGAGTTTGAACTGGTGGCCAGGGAACTCCTGACGCCCGGTGATCTTGACCAGATTATCGAAACCGACGGGCCGCTGGCGACCAGAGATCATACGCTGGAGACCGCGCGTGCCCTCGATGATGGCATCTGGGGACAAGGCTTTGCTCCACCCGCATTTGAGGGGGTGTTTGTGGTTGCAGGGCAACGACTTGTGGGTGAGCGTCACCTCAAGCTCAAGCTGGAACAGGAAGGCCAGCAGTTTGATGCCATGCTGTTTTTTCAGGCTGAGCCATTGCCTTCGACAATCCGCGCGGTATATCAACTGGGTATTAACGAGTTTCGCGGGGCACAATCGGTCCAGCTGACCCTGCGTCACTGGAGTGAAGTTCCTGTTTTTGACCATCAACAACCTCCCGCGTAAAATGATTACTCCTGTCGCAATTGAAACGGTCACCTCATGAGACGCAAGCTGGTCGTTGGCAACTGGAAGATGTATGGCAGCCTTACCAGTAACAAAGCGTTGCTGGAATCGCTGGTGACGGGACTATATAAATACCGGCAAGCCGATTACGCAGTTTGTGTGCCGCATCCTTACCTTGCGCAGGCCCAGTCGATCCTTGAAGGAACTAATATCGCCTGGGGTGGGCAGAACATGAACCAGTTCGAGGCCGGTGCATTTACCGGCTCTGTTGCGCCGCATATGCTGGTGGATTTTGGTTGTCGCTACGTGATTATCGGCCACTCAGAGCGACGCGAACTTTGTCACGAAAGTGACCTGGTCATATCCGCAAAGTTTGAGGCTGCGATCAAGGATGGCATGAATCCAATTTTCTGCCTTGGCGAGACGCGCGAAGAGCACGAATCCGGAAAGGCGGAACATGTGGTGGCCCGCCAGTTGGACGCGGTGCTGACCCGCATGGGGGCTGAGGGGATTGCCAAGGGTGTGCTTGCTTACGAGCCGGTATGGGCTATCGGAACAGGCCGTGGAGCTTCACCGGAGCAGGCCCAGCATATGCACGCATTTATCCGGAGCCGGGTTGCTAACCTTGATCGAGTAATCGCTGCCAGGTTGCGAATCATACATGGGGGTAGCGTTCGCGTCTCAAATGCGGCACAATTACTGTCTATGCCCGACATTGATGGTGCGCTGGTAGGTAGTGCATCACTGGTGGCTCCACAATTCATCGCAATTTGTCGGGCGGCAAATTAAAAGGTCTTAAGTTTAATGGAATCAATTATCTGGGTAATTCACGCGCTCGCTGCGCTGGGCGTGATTGGTTTGGTGTTGCTGCAGCACGGCAAGGGTGCCGACATGGGTGCAGCATTTGGGAGTGGCGCTTCTGGCAGTCTGTTTGGCGTCAGTGGGTCTACCAACTTTCTGAGCCGAAGCACCGCTGTGCTGGTGGCTGTGTTTTTTACAACCAGTTTGACCCTCGCCTATATTTCCGGGCATCGTAGCAAACAATCAAGTGTGGTTAATTTGCAGGCTAAAACACAACAAACTCCTGCGGATAATCTGAAAAAAGCGCCGGAAGCACCAGCTTCCAAGGCACAGGATGTACCGAAATAACCTTTGACCGTTCAAGCCGACGTGGTGAAATTGGTAGACACGCTATCTTGAGGGGGTAGTGGCGAAAGCTGTGCGAGTTCGAGTCTCGCCGTCGGCACCAATAGGCAGTACCAAGAAGTTTCAGGAAGTTCCAAAAACCCTCCAAAAGCCCGCAAATACGCGGGTTTTTGTTTTTCCGTTGTCCCATAGTGTGTTTTCAAATTCTTTGACATCCGGGTAAAAGACGGGTAAAAATACGGGTAAAAATTTTACCCGGGAAATTTTTACCCGTTACAACCCTAACCCTAGCCTCCCAGCCACTTGAGCAGTGTCTGATATAGGTCTTCCGGTTTCATGGGTTTAGCCAGATGATCGTTCATGCCCGCTTCGATGCAAGCTTTACGGTCTTCTGCAAAGGCATTGCCGGTCATGGCGATGATGGGGGTGGTGGCATAGGCAGGGAGTTGCCGGATCGCCTTTGCCGCATCGACACCGCTCATCTCCGGCATCTGCATGTCCATCAGGATCAGGTTGTAGGTATTGGCCTGGGCTTTGTTCAGGGCCACCTTGCCATCCTCGGCAAAGTCCAGCACCAGTCCGGTTTCAGACAGCATTTCACCGACCAGGTCGCGATTGACTGGGTTGTCTTCGGCGATCAGTACACGTTTGCCAGCATGATCCAGCTTGAGTTGGTTTTCCAAAGAAGGGGCTTCTACGGCGCATGACACTGACTGGTCATTTTGTACCTGTCCCTTGCCCAGCCGTGCTGTAAACCAGAAGGTGCTGCCTGCTCCTAGTGTGGACTCGACTCCGACCGTGCCCCCCATCAGTTCTGCCAGATGCTTGGTAATCGCCAATCCAAGACCGGTGCCGCCGTGTTTGCGGGTAATGCTGTTATCGGCCTGTTCAAATGCAGTAAAGAGCCGTGATTGATCCTCAGCGGAAATGCCTTTTCCGGTATCTTGAATCTCCAGGCGCATCAGCAGGTTTTGATCAGTTTCTTCGACTACAGATGCACGCAGCGTGATGCCACCCTCATCGGTGAACTTGACGGCATTGCTCAGGTAGTTGAGCAGCATCTGGGTGAGTCGGGTGGGGTCGCCGATGAACTTGTAGGGGACATGAAGGCAATCAATGTTAAAGGTAAGTCCTTTCGCGCTGAGGCGTTCCCTGATCATGGCGGTGACCTTTT